>Ga0131853_10001469_pt1 | contig 42147 bp, 29 predicted proteins | sample TergutLab28metaG_FD_92764 | JGI IMG/M metagenome (GOLD analysis project Ga0131853, IMG submission 92764) | Labiotermes labralis P1 segment gut microbial communities from Petit-Saut dam, French Guiana - Lab288 P1 (version 2) (version 2) | ecosystem: Host-associated > Arthropoda: Insects >...
AACCGTTCAACTTTGGATACAGGTGTTTTGGGTTATATCGGTATACTTTAACATAAGGAACACCCTCCCGAAGTCTGGCACATTCCTCCTGGGACACCCTGTATATATATATATATATATATACACGATATATATATATATATATAAAAAATCATATGGTCTTTTTGTAGTCGGTTGGAATTATAAAGGAGTCGTAGTATTGAGCTGTATATCCATGAATTACTCACAACAAAAAGACTGTAAAAATAAACACATATAAAGTGATTTGAGATTATGTAAAAGGACAGAACACAACACCTTACATTCAACACATCGTTTTCCTCTAAGGAACAAGACTAAAAGGAATAATATCTTGTAATACATAATTTTGAGATTTTACTTATCATACAAATATTACTGTAGTATATACTTCTGTACACATTATTATACATGATAACATACGTAAAAAAGGGGCCCCATGCTTGATAATTATCTTCCTTACACAAAACTTTATATTGGCTTACCTGAAGATGGTCCTAGAAAAGACCGAAACATGTAGTATACATGTAAAGGCTGTCAATGTTTACACAGAATTTAAGTTGTGTCAGACTGAACTTATAAACACTGACACAAGCAACAATAATTTTATAATGTATTTCACTAATACCATCAACAAAGGTTTGAATAAAAATTGTGGTCTCCATTCTTCTGGGTTATGACACAGTGCCACATCTCAGAAGAAAACCTACCTTATCCATGGAGCACAGCTTTCTTCCGAAGCAAGTCAAGAAATTTCCCACATTTTATGGAACCGAAAGTTTGTTAGCGTTGTTCACAACAGCCTTTCTCTTGCCCCTTTCTTCAGCCAGATTAACCCAGTCCACAATTCCAAATTTTAAGGAATGTGAGATTTCATTACTATGTTCACAAGAACACACCACCTGCATTACCATGAGCCAGATCAATCAAGTCCATGCCCCCAATCCTATTATTTAATACTCATTTTAATAATATCCTCCAATCTATGCCTAATTCTTCCATGTGGGCTCCTTTCCTAGATTTCCTCACCAAAACCCTGTATGCACTTCTCCTCTACCACACAAATGCCACATGCCCCACACTCCTCTTCTTGATTTGATAACCTGAGTAATATATGGTTGGAAGCATACATCATTAAGATATTCATTATATAGTCTTTTTCACACCCCTGTTACCTCAACCCTCTTTAAGTCCAAATATCTTCTTCAGCACACAGTTCTCCAACACCCTCAACCTGTTCTCCCTCAATGTGAGGTGCCATTTTCACACCCATATAACATTTCAGACAAAGTATAGTTCTGTGTATTTTAACTGGACACCATAACTACGTTTCTTTTTTGCTATGTACACAATTTTGGTATAACCAGTCAATGCTAAGGTACAGGACAAAGTGTAACATGAATTCCATCCAACACTTCATAATATACACCACACAACAAAATTTTACGAGAATCCTGTGTTGTTTTGAACATAAAAATGCAGATGGACACAATTTTATTAACATGTGTTTTCTGATACCACCTAAATACAAAATTTCATCAAAACGCAGCGTGTTTTGGACAAGAAAAATGCAGGACACAACTTCACTATAATGTGATTTTTTGATACCACTCCAATACCAAGTTCATTTTACATCTTTCACAATACCTAACTTCACTACGTACTTTATACGTTAATTTAAGATGTTCAGAAGAGAAGTATCGTGGTGGGTCAAACACAGCATACTCTCCATCATCAGCCATAAGACCGTGAAATCCATTTTCTCTGCAATATGCAATTACTTCTTGATGATGATCATCCATCGTACATAGCTAGGAAACAAATAAAATGCTCCTACAATATTAACACAGATTGTAGCTGGAATCACAAATTCATAAGATGAATATGTCAATAAAAGCAGTGTTACTGTAACTGTATTTTTTGAGAGAAAAAGAAGTACAAATAATTGCCTACACTACTATTAAACAAGAACATGCAATGCAGGAACTGACATAATAAGAAGGTGAACAAGAATTTTTATTGTTATCCTACACAAGCCTCACAAAATGTTCACCAACATATGCCTTTAAATACATACAAATCAACACCTCTCCCACTAACCACATTGCAGGCACTTCTGATATGTTACAGATTTCACATACAAAATTTTATTTTCCATTAGTCTGATTTCAAACAGTTTTAACACCAAACTGAACAAAATAATTTTGTCCACATTTAGCAATTAAGCAATGGAGACAACTATGTGTTCTGGCATTATCAATCAATTCATGTCAACTTTAGAAAGAACAGTTATTCTCTTCACACAATGATCACCAAAGAAAAGGAAACTGCTTCCTTTTACAAGCACAAGTCTACTGGTTTGTAACACCACAAGCTACACAAGCCTTGATAATCAGCATAATTTGAAGAAACCTATAATATATTTCTGTTGTTTCAACACAATCTATAAAAGCATACTGAATAGCTGAAATGTGTGTAGCAGTTCTGATTTTGATTAAACTGTCTGAATTTAGGTGAAATATAGCAATCTCTCCTTGAGTACACCACAACTAACAAGTCTTTAAGTGGCAAATACATCTTTGTATCTCATAGTCTTGGAAATCAATTTCAAATTTAATGCACAAGTGGGAAAATTCCATCCTAATAAATGCACATCCTTTTGTCAGAAAATGAAGACAATGTCCCAAAGTGGACATTAGAATTGAATAGTACTCAGGCTGCAAAAGAAAACAGGCATTTAACAGGCCATATGCTAAAGGAAATGGTCAAAAGAAAGGTATTTATACCTGGGAAGGCCATGCCAAACTTCTGGTGAAGCTCTCTGGCCCTTCAATGTGTGCACAAGTCAAGCAACACACTGGGCACAAGTGAAGGCACAACAATGACAGGCACTTTAATAAATTTACCAAAAAAGAGAGAGAGAAAGAGTATGAAAAAAAAGAAGTATGAGAGAAAATGAAATGTAACCTCTGGAATATAATGAGCCTAGATTTTCTTCACATTCAATTTCTGTACATTTGGAAGAAAATCAGCGAGAAGGAATGCAAATTAACATTTTTCCCCGACTCTGATCAATGCCAAAATATTAAAACAATCTCCTGCTACTGCCTTGTATACACACACACACATAAACAACCATTTTATAAATGCTCCTTTGGGGCACTGCCCTTTTCAAGTGGCATTTTCTCTTTAACACTGAAACAAGGCAGGCAATGTATGTATAACATAACAATGAGGCACGTTTGCGAAATCATTGTTGGAGTGGAATGTCAATAACTATTACATATTTTGAGTGTGTATTTGTAGCCTTAGGTATCCAGCATGCAATTCACAGGCATCATATTGTCTCTATGGCCTGCACAGCTCTACAATATTTTTCCACATTATCTCATAAACAGCACAATTTTCAGCAAATAAAGTTATTGAAAAAAGAATGTGTATTTTGATTTTCTCTATTGCTTTTGTCTAAAACATTTCTCAATCTAAGAATTCAAAGAGATTTTATCAAAAATATACACAGATCTTCATGCAAACCACACGTTATTATTGTTACATTTTAATTAAACTTGAATTACTTTGACAGATTTTGGAAAAGTCTCAAATATCAAATTTAATGAAACTCCATTCTGTGGGAGCCAAGTTCTTCTATAACGACAGACAGACATGACAAAACAATGTCGCTTTTTGCAATTTTGAAAACATGCCTAAAAACACATAGAATAACAGAATTGATGTTGCACAGTTCTTACCACACTAACGTTGAGATGGCGTAAGGCCATGCGTAAACATGTTCTCAGACACACTGGTGCAGTCCACCAGACCTTTGGTGGCGGTGTGCCCTTGGTATTGATATGTTTTAACACCTAGATAAAGAAACACAAAGACTTAATAATGTTCCACTTCCATGATGTAGGAACTTCACAAATGAATGCTTCATCACTTTGCCCAACACATGATACATACAAAATATAATTCAGCAATCAAATATCTCTGAAACTTAAGGAAAAGCCTGGATATATGAAAATGAAAGAGATCAGCACATAGTACCTGAAATTTTTAACTTTAACTACTCAAAATTTCAAAACCTGTTGACCATACAAACAAAACTGTGTATCAGTTCACATGCATGGAGCAGGAAGCACCACTTATTGGTGATGTTTGCTGGCCAATTCCATGTCTATGGAGTCCTCAGTACAGAACTTCATGTCACCCTTCTGATACCTAGAATTTGTAGGTGGCTCCTAGAATTTTGGAACACTTGTTAAACTATGATAGTTGATATAGTGTATTACTTAGGTATGTGTCACAAAAGTAAACAGGCAAATATCAGGCAAAAGTTTAAAACAGCTCCGATTAATGTAGTTACTAAGAGAAATCTAGTTGTGCTGTTGAAATCAATGCTGTGGGAAAACCATGAAAATGGAGACAGTATGCTCCTGTTCACACATACATATCTACAAGACCACTGAACCATAAACTACAATAATAATTTAAATTTTCATGAGAGCAAAAACCCCACATATTAAAATGCATATATGTAAATATTTCTGAAAATCTGCATAGGAAGGAATCTGAACATCACAAAGCAGTAAATAACACTTCCATTAACCATTATCAAAATACTTCATCACACCAACCAAAATGAATGATTTGTACCTGATTGATTTTCTTCCTCACTTCTTGCTGGGATGTAATCCATTCAGCCATACGCTGCTGCTCTAAGCACCCATTAAAAAAAACTGCAAGTTCAATGTGGCTTGTCTGCACTGTTTGTATTAAAACTGCTAAAAACTGAACCATGCGATTCCACTGACCGCCACATGCCCAATCTGAAAGGAAAGTAAAAATTATTGGCACTTCCATGGCCAATTTTGAATCCTCTTGAATAGCAGAATTAAAAATATGAAGTTGCTGATTCACTCGCAGTTTCTACTGGTCAGTTTAGTGGTGAATAAAGGTAACTTAGTCATATAAAAACATTCTGCCAAAAAAATACATATATCATTGTTACAGAAGTAACAAGTCATACCTGAGAAATAGCCTCCATATAATCTATCCAAACAACATTCACCATCTACAACAAGACTAAGCTTGTTGCTTGCTGCATTTTGGGATCCACCACTCTTTCCACCTCTATGCTGCTGGCGAGCATGCCTATGGGCAAGACCACGTGCAATACGCAATAAATCGACAGGTACTGATCCACCTGCCACTTGTGGACCTTCAAGAAAACTCTGCAAGTCCTGTACCCCCATGTCTATGAATGGTCAAATGAACTATGGATTCAAACAATCTCTTATCACTGCTTGGATCAATTCAGTCCTGCAAGTTGAAAGTAATAAAATAAATTTAAACATTTCATATGGAAGCACGAGTAACACAAAATTCACATTCTGAACCATTAACATTAATGCCAGAAAACTGGAATATTCCTGCTGAGGAATAAAGTGTGTATGGTGCAAAATAAACTTTAACAGTATAAGCATTCAAAGAGAACAGATTTTGATTACTGACACTACATCTATATTCCTGTAATTTACACAAGAAAACATATTTTCACACAATAAAATCAACAAATGCATTAACCCTTATCCTGCTAACGTGTAGAATATGGTGAACTCCTAATAATGCCAGCAAATGGCAGATGGGGTTTAGCTTGGCATTTAATGGGTTAACGTTAAAATTATACTTTTCACACACAATCTGTCATAACTTTGAAATGTTCAGAACTATCTTGAACACCCTCAGCGAGTTAATAAATAAAGCCTATAGAAAACCAGATGGATTAGTTAATACATTAAAATTTGTGCATAAAATATTTGTAGCTGTTGTCTACAACAGTCCATTAATTAAAATAGTAACTTCTGAGTCTCAACGCACACCCCATTTCAAAGTGAGCAATCAGCCAGTTATAGCATATACACACAGCCTCTGATTTTCATATGCTATGGCAGTTAGTATTATGTATCACTGCAATGAACCCACAGCAAAATTGGAAAAATGCTTCTTTATCTACTTTGTCCTTGAAGTATCAAACTATCAACAACAATACCACCTCTGTAAACAGTATGAATTACTTCACGTACTTCACTAGCAGCTTTTTGTGATATTTCATAGTATATAATAAATCTGCTACTTTTGGCATAATTTTGTCTCATGCTCCGTCAAAAGGCTACTCATTTTGGATTCTGTGTGTATGAAACTATTACAGTTTCAAACATGGGGTATCTACCAATCATCTTTACTCAACAGTAATGTTTCTTCAATCTGCTCACTGTATGCAATGTACCATCCTCCTTACCAAAATTTGGAATAAATGTTTGTTCCAGTGTAAAAGTTGTATGCCAATGATAATGTAAGATACTAGATGAGGTAAATTTTCCACTTGCTCAAGCACTGCAACGGCAACATTACACTTGTAGAAGGTTTGAGATTCAAGATCATAGTCTATGGTTGTGACACTTCATAGTCTGTATGACCTTCTGAACATGGAGGCAGGGGGTATATATAAAACACTGGTACCTATCCATCAAGTTCACTGGGTCACATTCCAGAAGACAATAAATTTAATTCCACCAGTTTTGGGCCTCTAATCAGGTTGTAAGATATCCTTCAATGTGAATGAATAGGTCTGAGACATTACCATAATATTATGCTGGCTTAATATTGGAATAATGGACCTACCACTCTGGAACACCCCAGTGATCTATTGGTTAATAAACAATCCTTGTTCTGGAAAGGTCCCAAGTTTGATACCAACAGATGCCACTAATCTTAAAGTGAAAATAGGTGATCATATGATGAACTGAAGACAGGAGAAGAACCAAACCCAAAATGTGCATATCAAATAAAACTCAGGGAGTGGACAATATGAATACAATACTGACCCTACCCTTATCAGACAGAGTTGTTTAAGATGCCAGAAATGCTTGGCAAACTAAGGCCTGATACTGCCTCAATGCTTCTGCACGTAAATCATAAATTCTTGATCACTTCTGACACATGAGCAACTTTTCCTGTCAGTTGGTTAATCCACTGGCCTGAACAGAAAGTTAACAATCAATGGCTTTGATTATCATCTGATATGAAAAAATAAAACTATTTCTGAGTCTCACACCATTAAAATGATGGAATGGAGAACAGGGACATCATTATCACACATATTCAACAAAAATTATCATCATGAAACAAAAATTCTCAATTAAAGACTCCTCTTCAGTAACGAATGTCACATCAACTATCTTCCTGTTTCCATACACATAATTATCGTGTACTTATGGTTTACTTAACAATGTTCTCAGTACCTTTACAATATACTGTGTCAAATGGAAAGATGATAAGTGAATACACAATTGGAAAGGACATGAAAGCAAGAGATAATGTCCTAAATGAGAAATTATCCTACAATTTGCCTGGATGAACACAGGAAAATCACTACAACCTGTCAGGACAGTTCATACCCAAGCTGAGATAGTAACTGGACACCTCACACATACAAGTCAGAAGCACTACAGCTTGAAACAACTTGCTTCATGCATGTTAGTTATTAGATCCCTTGATCTAGTTCTGTCATACATGCAGAGTATTCCTGTCTCTATATGTTAAAATGAACACTCCTTGACCATGGCTGCCATATGAGCTGTGTTTTCCTCATTCACTCGCATGGTTGGTTGTCCGCTCATATATTTGTTCTCAAGAGATTCTATCCCCTTACAAATTCAAAAATACATTCTCCCCTTACATATTCTAAACATTACAAAAAATTTGTGCAATATGAAGTGGCAACCAAGTCTGAAAGACTGATTTGGTCACTTCTGAACCATGGACAATCACTGCATAATGCATGCTCTACCCACATCCATTATGCCTCATGGGCTGTGGCTAAGGGTGACATGCCTTTTGAGTTTGCACTGAATGTGACACATTTATCAGTAAGCTATTTAACTTCTATCACTACAATAGCCAGGAATTGCACCTTGACGTTACATATTAAAATTTGATGACTGACAGCTGAACTCCATACCAGGGGTGACAAAATCCTGGGAATGATGTCACCTAAGTGACTAGATTTTGTATGGTGGCACCTAAAATGTTTGGATCCTCAGTATGGGGTTTGCTTCATGGCACACTTCCAGAAACTAGAATTTTGGGGTGACACCTAGATTTTTTGGAAAATCCATGGACACCTGAGTTACACTAATATCTAGAGTGGGGGGGGGAGAAAAAAAGACAGTAACACAGCAAGAGCATCATGCTGTGTGTGCATAAACCAGCTCACCAACATGAACATAATTTGGTACACTCTACTATTTGAGAATACCCCAAAGCAATACTTCTTAATTTCCAAAAATCACTAATAAAATACTGTACAAACTTGTCACATAGCAACAAAACATCAATGACACTTTACATAACCCATTTATCAAGACTTCTCCAAAACAGTCCCAGTTTTATGGGTCCTGGTGTCCCACAAAATTCAGTTTGGGGTATCATTTGTCCCGGGTTTTCCAAAGTCATCAAAATACATTACTTGTGAAAATGTACATGAATATTCTGACTTTCCCACAGGGGGGAGAAAACTTCTATGGGGTTAGAACAGCCATCAACCAGCCACTAACAGGAGGGAATAGGTGAAGGAAAAGATGTGTAGAGTATTGTGATACTGGAAACTAGACAGAAAATGCAAAGGATGAGGCCTAGAAATGCAAAGAAAACTAGCAAGTGGACTTATTTTCTATTGCTCCTACTTGTGTTTCTGCTACTACTACTACTACTACTACTACTACTGAAGAAAGAGAAGATAACTTGTAGTAGTATTACTACTTCTTCTACTACTAAAGGAGGAGGAAGATGAGGAGGAGGAGGGGGAGATGGTGGTGGTGGTGGTTAAAAATACAAAAATTATGGAAAAGGCATATTCTCAAGGACTGATATAAGGACTGCAGAAATTTTCAAGGTACAGAGTGAAGGTGAACCACGATAAACGTACGCTTTAAGTTACATGGGTTGGACACTAAACACGAACATGAAAACAGACTACTGGATATTTTAAAGGTAAAGGAAGCTACTGCCATTGACCTTAGTCATTGCCAAGAACTCCTAAAGGTTAACTCATTTAGGAGGTTTCACCTCAGTCATCCTCACAAACTTCTACAAAATTCATTCAAGGGGCTTCAACATTAATGAAATTTCCACACTGGGTGAGGATTCTAATATTCTGGAAAGACATCATGTCATCCAGTAAATAATTACTGACACTTTTGGTGGAGATCTATAGTAGCATCCCATTTTCACTGAGGCAGCTCACATTTGATATCAGGCCAATCCATGAGAGATTTGTGGTGCATTTTTCTTTCTCAAAACACTTCAGTTTCCCAAGTCAGTATCATTCCACCAGTGCCCCATACTCATGTTCCTTCAACCATCATAAATGATGTCTCAGCAAGCAAGTCATTAAACAATGAATATCATTTCAGTCATTGTCACTGGTGGTTGTAGGTGCATAATTGTATATAAAAGAGGAGACATTCCTCATGCTGATAAGCTTAGCAGACTTCCAGGTAATGATGCTACTTCAGCTGGAAATGGAGATAGGAGAACTACACCACAGAGCTTTTGGTCCTGCCGTTGATAACTCTATGAATAGCAAGGGCTATAAAGAAGGATCACACTGAGTCCAGAGTCATGACATATATATGCATAATGTTTGACCCAGATGGTGGATGTGAATTTACAGCTCTTTAAAAAAAGCTGAAAATCTCAGTTTTTTTTGGTGTAAAATGGGGTACATGGATCTGTATAACAAATACGTTCAGAAATCCAATTCAACATTTGCCACACAAGCAAAACGCTGCACAGTCACCTGGATGCACTGGCTCATTGCCACAAGTAACAGCCACAATCACATACAGAAGACGAGAGTTCTTGCAAGAAAGTTCAAAACTGATGACATATGAAACTTTGGTACAAGACATGTGGTTCATAATATCCCCAACCCTATAACAAAGCTGACACCAGCAGATGTTTCTGCACAAGAACCTAGAACTTTATGGTCACTGCAACCTCCCCTTAACTGGAAGCACAAGAAAATTACACAGGCCCACAGACATGAAGTAAATGCTGGTCACTTCCAGTATAGCACTACCACAGTGCATCCAACATGCAATAATGATGAAACACATTTGGTTTGGAGCATGGACGGTTGTGGCCATGTCTCCTTATCGACATGTCATGGTGTTGCTCAGTCCCCAATCCCCCCTACAGTCACATCCTGCAGGTTGTGACTGACTTAGATCAGGGCTTTGGCCATAACGCTATTACAGTTAATGCACATGTTTTCCCTGCCATCTGTCATCCTGCTGATTATGACTGACTTGGGTTAGAGTTTTCACTCTCTATTACAGTGCACACTCCTGGTATGAGGTCTGGTGGGTTCAAGATAGAACTTATAAGATGTGTACACAATAGCTGACACTAGCCCACCTGTTGCACCAGCCCAAACAGTCCCACAAACCACTCACTCCTTCCCCCTCTGCATAGTCTACACAAAAGACAGCTGTTTCACCTTCATGGACAATTTTCTCTGTGTAGTAGCAGTAAACTGGAAGGAAGCCATAAATGCAACTGCTCAATGTAGTTTTCAGCCAAACAACATGTTACGGGTTTGGCACCTAGTGCATAATACTGTGTGGAAGGAAGGTGAAGCTTTTCAATACTTTATTATGTTTGCGGAGTCCCTAAGAAAGTACGTGGTCACAAGGAATTGGACCTGTGAGCACGGTTAGTACCAAAACAATATTATCTCCAAGTCTGCCAATACCTCAAATGGAGCAGACAGCTTGTTAAACTATTTCTTACACCTAAAGAACTGATTCAGGTCTTCTGTAATTTCATAGTACATAGTGACCGATGTTTCACGTGTAGTAGTCCCAAATCCAGCACTGTTCGCTCAGTAAGCTAGAAGCACCACACTCCTCCGGAAGATCGGTAACTGCACCAGTCGAAATTATGTAACTTTCCAAGACTTGAATTTCCATTGTGTTCTGGAAACTTCAAATCTCTCATCTGAAAGACTAATATCTCACTCGAACGTATGACTATTCCCTATACTGGCTACACTGTTAGCGTAGAACATAACCGGAAATATATTCACGCACCCACATCGTACAACAGCTACCCACAGAAGGAAACATAACGGGAACCATAAGACTTTCAAACACCAGCGCGTTTGCTACGAAGATATTAAAACGATGCCATAAATCCAACTACGTTCACATTTACCAGCTAGACGAATAGCCATCAAACCACAAAAAGTCATACCAAGGTGTGTTCCTGAAAAACGATTTCGCCAGTTATAAAAGAGTACATTAATCTGATACCAGTTACAAAAAAACACATTATCACAATTCTGGACTGCATACATTATTAAACAATTTTCTTTAATGAAGTCTCATTTTTTTAAATTTTTCCTTCCAAAAATGTCTCCGACCGGCATGGTTCTATTCAGTTCAACCCTTCCCCAGCACCGTTATCAAACCAATACAGGACACCCGCCTCCCATTCTGAAGCAATATTCATAAGTAAGATGCATCAAACAACACTTTTTGTAACACTTAAACAGTATACTTACACCAAATACACTGCACACCTCATCACACAACAGATGCCACCATTTTCTTGAACTACATACATACGATCACGGATTAGAGCAATGCTGGAGTAACACACACACTTTGTTGCTAACCTGTGACCCACATTGGTAACTGTTGTACGCCGTTGCAGGGCTATATTGGTTTACCTTTTCGAATGTCCGTGTGGGGAAATATTACTCACGGTTGCGCTGTCAGCATGGTAATCAGTAGCAGTATGACTAATTATGTAATCCCCCCCTCCAAAAAACATATCAAGCATTTTCACAGATAAACCGTGGTCTTTGGCTAGTGTCCTCTGTGTGCGACCCGTGGTGATGCAGAACCATTATGTCTCTTCGGATTGTTCGATTAAATCCAGGGTGTACTAGTGAAGATGGCATAGATTCCTTCATGTGGTGGTATGAAACACGTGATTAGGTGCTTCCGTCCTATTGGTTAGTCGCACGTGGTATGTCAATGACGGACAGCCGCAGATGGAAGAAGTTACTTCTTGCACTTAATATATCAAAGTAATTTGTCTGGTAGTAGCTTACCACTTTATGGACAGCTTACCCTTTCGCGGCGACACAGAAAATGGAGCAGTACAAGTGTACACACGTTTTTAAATATATGCTGAATACTGGCGTACGTAAAACGTTTAGTGGGAGAGAACGTAGTGTGTTTATTCACATTATCCACAAAAATGCCATACGAAGAGTCCTGATATAATGAAGTGGAGAAGTAGTGATAATACTAATACTTTTCATTTCCTTCTAAATAGGAGTGGTTGCAAATTTTGAAATGAAATGTACTTTCCGAACTCCCTCAGGGTTGCCGACGGATCACGTTACTAGCTTTTTACCATCCGTTTTTCCACCGTATTTGTAAAATTCCATTAAGGCTTTTCACAGCCTTCAGTGGTGGACATCATTAACAACCAATTACAAACATATCAGTTTGAGAATTAAAAAACTTATTTTCGGCGGTGGTTTAATTGAACCCACAGATTCCCATGAAAAAGTAAGCCTACAAATGTACCGCAGACATAACACGCCTCCAGTGTCATGAACTTACCATTTGTTCGTCCATGGTAAGGCATTTTTGTCGAAAAGGATACATGCATTAATGTAAGATTAAATCATGCAGTGTACAGGCGTTAATGAATGAAAAACATTTCATTGGTTACATATTCTCATGGCCTCAAAAGTTTTGACAGAAATGTTGTAGACACTTTTTATCAAGATGCATGCGCCATATTGTCATCCGTGGCCTGCCCGGCTTAAGAATATTTTTCCACATTATCATAAACGGCACGATTTCGAAAAAATAAATAGTTATTTAACATAAAACATGTGTTTGGATTTTCTCTACATCTTTTGCCTAATACATTTCTCCTTCTTACAACTGAGCGAGATATGATCAAAAATGTATATTGGCCTTCATGTAAAGTACCTGACGTTCTTGCCAAATTTTATTAAAGCTAATTTTTCTTGAATGCTTTCCAAAAAATGGCCATATATCAAATTTCATGAAAGTCCCTCCTGTGGGAGTCAAATTGTTCCACGCAGATAGATGGACAGACATGATGAAGCTAATAGTCACTGTACCCAATTTTTCAAATGCGCCTTAAAATTTATCCATCAACAGCAGGGTTCACAAGCTCATACAGTATGTTGGGAAACAAGATAATTTTGGACCTGAAGGCATGCTGCAAGTCATTTGAAGCAACAAACAAATATTTTGTCTAATATAAAATATAACATGGAAAATATTCGTACTTTTCATTATTAAAACTGAAATGTATTGCAAGTACTGAATTAATAGTGCTATTATATTACAAGGTGGGGACCGCGGTGGCACAGTGGGTTAGGTGCTGTGCTACAAATCGTAAGGTCAGTGGTTTGATCCCAGCTGGTGTCATTGGAATTTTTCATTGACATAAAATCCTTCTGATCGCACTTTGGCCCTGGGGTTGAATCAGCCTCTACAAGAAATGAGTACCAGTAGCATTTCCTGGGGGTAAAGGCGGCCGGTGCGTAAGGCTGACAACCTTACCACCATCCTGTGCCGTTGTCATGAAATCTGGGAACCTTAACTTCCTGGAAACCTCTGGGCCACTCAAGGCCTGTAATGGGACTCCTTTACCTTAACATATTACGTGGCAGTACCACCATCCCCATAGGAACTAAGAGCACTACAGGAACTCAAGTCAGTCAATTATTTTACCAATCACTGCACATAGATAAATTTATAAAATTTACACATTAAAACATTAAAAACGCTCCGACATGTCTCGGTGCTAGGACCATCATCAGGGAGCTATATCGTCCTTGCTAAAGTTACACTATTAAAAGTCATATTAATTTCACTATTCCAGTTGGGTATTGTGACAGCATGCCTGTAATATAAAGTATACCAAGTAAGTATCGTCAAAATAAATATTAGAACAATTTTGTACACAAATAATTAGGCTTGTTGGACTGATGTGAATTTATTCTTACCGTGTTGTGTTGTGTTGTAAAGAGTGCCCTGTTACGGATGCGCGTTCTGTGTTTCGTTGTGTTTTAATACGTAAATTGTATAAATTTATATATGTGCAGTGGTTGGTAAAATAATTGAGTGACTTGACAACATGCACAGTATAACAACGAAAACACTACAGGAAGTTCATATTTTATCATCAGCAATGCCATACTAAAGATAATATAGCAAACTGGTCATATTTTACCTTAGTTATCATGGAGAATTGCTGAAAACATGACAGTATTTTGACTGTTTAAGCAATTTTAGTCTGGGTAAGAAATTACTTGCAACCATGTTCATTACTGACTTTGTATGAGACCAGATTTGATGAAACATCTTTCATTAGGACAAAATTCTTTCAGTTCTGTTTCAGAAAGTTTCTGTGTTAGATTGCTAAACTGTAGGATTATTTCATTTAATTTGACAATTTCATGAAGCATTCTGTTTGGCTTTAAAGGTAAAGCTGTGCAAATTATGTAAATTCCAGTTCCATATTAGTAAAGTCCTTGAATTGTTCAGCAAACTATTTTCTTTTCACATATTCTTGAATACAGTTGAGGTGGATGAGGAACAATAATTGTAATGAGTAAGGTGCAGAATGTGAATGAAGGTATGCATCTTTAATGGATTTTGTCACATTCAAAGCCCAAGTCTAAATGTCATGATTGTGTCAAATGTATCTGTAAAAAACTTTCCTTGCCTTGAAACTCTTCTTTAAAAATGTTCACATCCTATAAGAAATGCAAGATCATGTATCTATAACCCATCATGCCATTCATTGACATTTGTTCCTGTCTGTCATATATGTAATTTGATATCTTTCAACAACTCTAAACATTTCTGCTGGACAGATGATTTCACTACCTAGCATGACAAATTATTTTGCTGCTTCTATTCTGTTCTTCCTGCAGTCATAATAAACTAGTAATGGTTAAGAGCACATGCATAAATAATATATGTATTGTTTTAACTACAGTGTCCAATGAATGGTGCATCTACGATCTGTGAGCCCACACTTCTTCGTGATGAAGTAAGGTATGGAAGCAAAGAAACAAGTCAATCCTTTAAATTCTATCCCTTTTTCTTTTATAATTCTGCTGCATCATCAACTTTTTTACCACACATAGTGAATGTCCCATCACTACATACCAAACAACTTTTTCTCCAAGGCAATTCATGCTTGTAAAAAAAGTTATCAATTCAAGAAAGAATTATATCACCACCCTTATTTATAGGGACCAGATAATGAAGTTCCTGTACTATTTTAAAGTCTTCAGTAACACCTCAAATAAAAACATAAAGCTGGACAATATTTGTAATGTCTGTACTCTCATAATGTGAAACTAAATATGCCACAACTTTTTTGTGTGTTCTTCATGCTGACAGTGTATATCCCCAGCCATGTCACTGATGCAATCATCCAATGTGTTTGCAGACTGATAGCTTTAAAAGTTGCTATCTTTTGGAACAAGGCTTTTCTTAACAAATTCACCATCCGTAAATGGTTTTGATAACTTTGTAAGAATTACCACCCACACAAAACAGGTTCAAATGCAGTGTCCATTCCCACATGCAATGCAGTAATAATATAACAGTTGTGGTACCTCTGTGACAGGGAGAGCAAATCTTCCCAAACCCTCTAGCTTGTAACAGAATTAACCATTTTAATTCTTTACATTAAAAAATTCTGCCACACTGGGCTACATCACATTCTACAATCAGAATAGACTCAGTGAGCAGGTTGAATGTGTACAGTTTCACAAGGCACATATGCCGTAGTGATTGTATACTGTGCATGGCACAATTTCTGGCAGAGAAAGTGGGGCTACTACATTTGGACTTTGAACAGACACTGGAAGCACAGCTGGCCTTCACAAAGCACACATCTGAAATCCCACCAAGAAAGCAAAAGTGGCAAGAGATGATTTTCTACAATATTTCATCAACATAAGGAGTGTACTGTAACAGAATACATTTATATATGTAACTGTACATTTTTACTTGGCCAATTTATTTTGTTAATAAAAAGTTGTATCTTAACAATTATGCTCGTTTCTTCTTGCTCTGCACTTAATTTCTTTTTCTGGACAATTTCCTGTCTGCTAGAAAAACCAAAATTCATAATACCATACATTAGGCACATACAGCTCATTTGAGCATCACCCTGATAATTCTGAATTCACAACATTCCTCATTTCTTTGCAAAAAGCACTTTGAAGTTGTTTTTCTTTCTTTCTTTCTTTCCCCACAGCTGTCATGGCTGTCATATTCAACTTTTTCAACTTTGGTGACCAACAAATCACTGTTCCTGTTTGACTTGATCATTGTAGTCTTTTGATTTCACCTTCTAAGCTCCAATGCCAACAAACTCTTTGGACCAATTAGCCCCACTTTAAAACTGTAAACTAGAAACAAACATTGACTAAGGTACATTAGCGTAACTAACAACAATAATACACCACATTTAATGCAGTAAGAAATATGCTAACATGACACAGTTCTAAATGTTTAGTTCAAACAGAATGTACAGCTAAACCAGATGTCATTCACTCCACAGATCTGAAATGAACATTCCAGAAATGGACTGTATGGATAGATCTGTGTAAAAAATGAGGACATTATGGGGCCCTTTACATTTCAATGTTATGTGCAGAAGTCACAAAGACCTGAAATGTATAATAATCTTGCCATAAGAAATGGGTTGTACTGTTCCAGAAACATGCAGTTCCCAATACTTGGACAAGAAATTATCACTTAAAGGTATGCACTTGAGCATATAACAGGTAGGTAACATTAAAACTGACATTTTTTTATACTAATATAAATCAAGAGCTCCTCAATGTAATTTATTAATACAACAGTTAAATCAAAATTTCATGAAGTCCAATACATGTAATTTATTTTTACCAATTATATTCTTATTTTACCACCTTGATAACCAAAGTCATACATATATATTCCATATCACATAGAATGCAGTTCTTATTTACGTGAAATGATGATGATGATGATGACAACGATAATGATAATGCTGCTGATGTTTTTTCATTACATTATATTTCACAGGTCTGTGCTGCCTAACACCATGTTCTCACAGAGCACTGATGCCTGACACACACACACACAAGATATTAATCAGTGGTCTGTTCCCCTTTTCCGGTACTATTATTGCTGCGACTGTTACATTTACTCTTCTTTCCAGCTACATTTCTGTTTTCCTGTTTCTTTTCCACATTACTCACTAGTAAGGCTGATTTCTTTCTAACTTTATTCCTCCATTTAAATCTAGTTTTAAATAAACATTTTCATATATTTTTTCCTCCATTATATTTGCACAATTGAATACCTTCTAAATCCTTGTTCAAATATGGGTACTTATTAGAAACAAATTATCTCAAATTTGGTGCATCTGAATCATCTGTATGCAGGGGAACAAAAGTTTTTAATTTGAAGCCACACAAATGTACAGTTGTGCATAAACTCCACAAGGCAGACAGTGTCATGACATCATTTTATAACTGGTTTTCTAAATATGTGTGAGTAGTAAATCATGTGTAGATCCTTTGGTAACTTATTTTTGTCATAAGGTATGATTTTACTTAAACTGCCATGTAATACTCAATATAACACATTGGTCAGCAGATAATCTCAGACAAATAAACAAGGAGCTATTACATGGCATTAAAATAGGTGTGTGCTATGTCATAGGCATAATAAGAATCACCCACCCCAACTTTCTCTCTGACATAAAACATTCAGAAAGATACACAGAACAAACTGTCACAATATGTTCTGAAAATCTGAATTATGAGAACAAGTACAAGTGTTTGCAGCAAAATGGTGCTACTACCATACAGCCAATAATTCAATGGCTGCCATATGTAACACTCTAGGAGACATTACAGTTAGTCCCTTAGTCCCTCTTGGTGGCCTGCTCATTAACCCAATCTGACATATGTGACTATAATCTATGGGGAATTTGAAGAGATACCATTTATAAACAATCAAAACACATACACACACAAATGTGTGCATCCACACACACACTCACACCCACCCACAGAGAATGACTTTTAAAAAACCATCAGATATACACTATCAGCACAGATAAGAAGCACAACATTTTTAATATATATACCACATGCCAAGCATGTCAAGTGTTGAAGACGGCCATTTCAAATGCCAGCTTTAAAATGTGGTAAATTATCATACAACTTGTTAATATAGAGTCTATGAGTGGGTGTGTGTGTGTGTGTGTGTGTGTGAGTGAGAAAGATAGGGGACATGTGTGCTCACACACACACACACACACACACACTAAGAGTCTGAATGTTCTTGATGATTAATTAGGACCATTAAGGATGTCACATAAATCAGAATCCACGTTTAATGTCAAACAACTATTTGGATCCATTAACTTATGAAATACCATTAATAAAATAAAAAAAGCCTCAAAAAGCACAGCAAACAGGTAAGTTTAGTTTTAATCAAATACAAACAGTTTTGCTATATGAATTAACAAAGGAAAGTCTCATTTTATCTGTTTTACTTTGAAGACCCACATTTATCACACCAATTCCTCAACTGGATTTAAAGGCCCCCTGTTTATTTTGGAGGGAAACAATTTTTTCTGGCATATCAATTTCATTCACTCTTTCACTTAAACACCACACCAAGCACCAGCATTCCACTTGATGGACAACTAAAGACCAGCAGACTGTTATGGGACTTCTGCACAGTTTTCACACCAAAGTGACAGTCAAGTGCTTCAACAAAATGTAAAACAGTACTTCTACTTGTACTCTGGAGTTGTGGAACATGAAAGCAATCAACATCACTTAATGAAACACAGAGCTTAACTGGAGGAGAATGATCTACCAGCCAAATGGTCTTGTTCTGATGCACTGAAACCAGTCATGAAAGGTTTAAAAAAATACAGTAATTATGAGACGTCAAAATTCTAAACACTAAGGTCTGTGAATATGAAGACTCTACTGGGAGCACATGAACATATATATCTGGGAATGTTCATGCAAACACACACATGCACTGTATAGATGGGGATGTCCCAGAGCATGACGGATGACATGGGATGTCCTGGTGGATGCCAGCATTCTGTTCGATAATCTGCCATGCTCAGGGACATCCTGGTATGTGTACACATCACTAATCATGTATGATAAATTACATGTACACCTAACTGTATATTTCATAAGAATTTACCATAAAACACACATCAGTGTTTCACTTTCGAATTATGAGCAAAAATGAAGCAGAAATTTTAGATATTCAGACAATTATTTCAATCTTTAGGTGTCTGTGACCGTGCATCATGAGCAAATTGTGGAGTGAGAGAGAAAACCAACAAGATGCAACAGTTAGATGTTTATTTTCAACAATTTCTCAACATGTTTCGGGCATAATGATGCCTGAAACATGTTGAGAAATTGTTAAAAATAAACATCTAACTGTGGCATCTTGTTGGTTTTCTCTCTCACTCCACAATTATTTCAATTTCAATTAAACAGAATTCATCCACAACTTATACAGATAGAAGATGGCACTCTTTTGCTTTATACTCACTACATTAATTTCTGAATTTCATAAAATGTGGCTAAAAATTTTGTGGAATAATTTTATTGCACAACCTATCATGTACACTTGATCATGTCAAAATCACATCTGTTCATGTTTCAAATTGCACAGACCATGATTTCAACACTGTAGGGTCAGTGGTGTCAAAGCTGTGGCAGAATAGGAGGTGTGTTCACATCTCTCTTTGAAAAACAACTAATTGCAATTTGAAGCAAATTATCTTTGTGTGTGTGTGTGTGTGGTGTTTGTGCCTTTGTGTATGTGTGAAATAAGGAATGGGTACAAGTTAAACATAAGCAGTTTTCTCTGAAGTCTATGACATAAAAACTATGAAGAAATCAGGTGTAACTGAGTAGCATACACAGTTCAAAGAGGCTCAAGAAATCGGGGAAGATACTGAAAGAAGTGGTTGCCTAAAAACACAGAGGTACAACGAAAATGTTGGAAAAGTAAAGAATCTGTTTGCTAGACAAAGCTAAGCAGTCAACCTGGCTTGTTATATAAAATTAATGACGATATTATATAAACCTCTATGTAGACAGAGGCCTGAACTCTGGTCCAACAAGTGGTTCCCCAACCATGACAATGCTCTAGCTGAGTGAGTGCTCTTTATGAAGGATTTTATGGCAAAAAAAAAAGCTACTCTTAAATTGGAATGTCCCTGTTGTTCACCAGCATTGTCTCTAAATGACTCTTCGATATTTCCAAAATTAAGCGTAACATGTTCAGATAACTGTGATGGCAGCACTAAAGGTTATTCTGAAAGAAGGATCCCATTAATGTTTCCAACATTGGTAGTACCACTGGGCAAACTGTAGTGCTTTTCAAGGGGACTACTTTGGGAACCCCTATCATTAAGTTGTATGTATACATTAATATTTGCAATAACTGTGTTCCACAAATTTTATAACCAAACCTCACATTTTTGGTCAGAATTGTAGCTCACAGTGCTTCAAATAGTAGTAAATGGTCTGTCTCCAATTATTATTCCATCCTCTGCAGTGAAGGTTGAAAGTCAGTGATGATCCACAGATAATTTGTCATGAGAAATAACCTGCAACAGAAAGTGGCTTTGAATAGAATGGGATTTATAGATCTGAATTTGCTGGCAGCATAATCCAGTGGAAATGTGTAAGAGTCTTAAAATAATATTCATTAAATAATTAATAGCAATGAATGACAATACTGACAGCACAATCTGTATGGGTGGGTCCAATAATAGTGTACAGTACTGCCAACAACTCAGGTCTCTGCAGCTCACTTACAGCGAAAGTATGCAAGGCACAGAAATTTTCAGAAACAAAAGACTTGAATAAATTTATAATTCAAATGCTTTGACATGGATAATGCAATGGAAAAACTTGTTATTGCCAAGATATTAAAAAATAAGTTAGGAAATGTCTGCAGCATATAACACTTTTGGCATGTTTGCTCAATTAATGTCCCTTGATTTTAAATTCTTAAATAGCTTGCAGACAAACACTGAGTGTTTTAACACAAACTATAAAATTCCTCTGTATCTTAGCAAACAGATTTACAATCAATCATCAAGATATTATAGGCAGGCAGCTTTACAAATGATATCTCTCTTAGACACAATACTGAACTGCTTCTGAAGCCTCAGCTTATATATTACAGAGAACAGTTTGTCTCAGTAATAATAATTGGGTCTTAAACCTCAACATGTATCTCACAGAAAACCAGTTTTCTCAGTTATAGAGACCAGTCACTGTAAGGGATCATAAAGGGGCAGAGGTTTTCATGTAAAGTATCTGTTATATTTATGGAGGTACTGTAGGGTTGTATTGGATTGACATCTACAGTACCACACACACACACACATATATATATATATATATATATAAATTTATTAATGTCAAGAGTTGAATGTACAGTCTGGAGATGACTTGATGGTCATGATATAGGTCTGGTCTGCAGCAGGGCGTGTAGTGTGGAAAACCTCCTGCCGGATGGGAAGCGATTGGTCTGCTTGGTCAACATCTCTGTGGTGTGATGTCGTGGAGAAACGTCCGGTCAGCCGTGAGTGATGGTGTACCGCTTGATGCATGGCTGGGCTTGACCTCAGGGCCATGGTGAACCTCAGCAGCTTGTGGCCAGTGTTGTTGCTGGCTGAGGGCTGCTTGCTGTATGCCCGGATGAGCAGTAGTGTGTCTGGTCCACAAGGCATTGTGGCCGGGCAGTCAGGCATCGTGTCTCCTGTCGGGTTGTTGTCTTGCTGAGCTTCCTTCTCGATGTGTTGTGGACAGTTACTCCTTTCCGAATGAATGAATCTTGTTGCCATGCCAAGCCAAAGTGTTAACTGGGGGGCGGAGACTTGCGCTTTGCGCAAGTCGACATCCCCATGTCTGTTAGCCATTCCTGCGTTTGACTGCATAGCTGGGCTCAGTAACAGACACCCAAACGCTAACAGGGGATTATGCTTATGCTAATGATTTTGAAGTCAGGCTGAGGGCCTTGACTAATCTTGCCAAAGACTAGGGCCTAGTATGGGAGTAATAAATTTTGGTTGGTTGGCTGTCTGGATTCTGAGCCCAGACTGGCTCTGTCACATACTGGTGTTATGCAACGTTTGTCAGGCGCTTAGGTGAAGTTGCTGCGCCTGGGGGAGGGGAGTGCGGGCTGTGCCCCGACTTTGCATCAAATACCCTGGCATTTGCCTTACAACTGAGGAAAATCATGGAAAACCTCAGTCAGGGTAACCGAATAGCGCTCAGCTGTTCAGCGCCGAATGTGATTCATTTTGTCAACTTGGCCATTGCGGGTGATGGCCACGACTGGCCTGCTGTCCCCTGCCACCCTTGGCATTCATGTCAGGTGACGGGCTCAACCCTCGGTCAGCTTACATATCTGCCGAGTTGCCATACTAGGGGGTTCCCCACATCAGCTAACTTTGAGTCAAAGCTCTTGGTCAGGGCTCTGATGTGGTCAGCAAACAGCAGAACGCCCAGATCCCCGTGTGTATGCCTGTTACTTACGTACCAAGGGACACCAGTAACGAGGCGAAGACACTTGGATTGTAACACCTGTAACCTCCGAACATGGGAGCAGGCAGCGGACCTCCACGCAGGGCACGCATAGTCCATCAGGGGCTGGATGAGCTGCTTATATAGCAGGACTCCATTCCTGATGGATAGATCACTCTTCCTATTCAGGAGGGTGCGCAACATACCTACCCTTTGAGCAGTCCTATTCCTGACCTGGTCGATGTGAGGCAACCAGGTGAGTCATGTCACCCCCAGATAACGAGTAGTGTCGACCCATTCGATTGGTTCCCTGAAGACTGTTATTGGTCGGGGCTGGATAAAGCGCTGTCTGGCACGCGCGAAGATTATTGCGACGCTCTTCAAGACATTAATGGTGATTCTCCATTCACTCAACTACCACTGAAGGTCAGTGAGGTATGGCTTGCAGGACGTGGCTATGATGACAGTGTCGTCCACATAGAGGGCTAACTTGACGTGGTGTGAGGGTGGAAGTATGTCGACATACAGATTGAAGAGGACACGGGAGATCAATCCCCCCTGAGCTACCCCAACCCGCATGCCTCGACAAGATGACGTGGCCGTCTGGAAGGATGCTTCGAACATCTGATCCCTGAGGTAGGATGAGATTGTATGGACTATGTAAAATGGGAAGTTGAGGAGCTTTAGCTTGTAGAGGAGGCCATCGATCCAGATGGTATCGAAGGCTTTGGCCATGTCGAGGAAAACTGCGCCGGTGAGCCTCTTTTTGCCGAAATTCTGGTTATTCTTTCAACGAGGCGGGCCAGCTGCAAGGATGTGCTATGTCTGGGTCTGAACCCAAACTGCTTGTCTCACATCAGTCCGTGTTCGTTTACTACATGTAAGATCCTAGCTAGCAGGATCTTTTCAAATAATTTACCAATCGTGTCCAAGAGACTAATGGGCGGATAGGAAGAGGGCAGTCCTGGATCCCTCCCCGGTTTAGGGGTAGAGATCATTTGAGCGTGTTTCCACATTTGGGGAAAGTGATGGGTGCGGAGAACCGCATTGAAGATACGGGCGAGGAGGGAAACTGATCGCTTGGACAGGTGCTTCAATGCCCTGTTCGGTATACCGTTCAGGCCCGGAGCTGAATCTCATTGGCCAGAATGGTTTCCTTTTATTCCGGTCGCCTGCTGTCCAATCTGCTCTGCCATTGGCTGGTTGGCAGAGCTGGTAGGTGCAGCTCATTAGATGTAGTCCCAGTTGCAGGGGGTCGTTTTCTTTGTTCGTGGAAGTAGAGAAGGAGGGAGTGTGAGAGTGGTTTGCTGTGGTGGTTAAGCTGCTGTTGTCTTGGTCGGTATGTTGATGGGTGTACGGACAGAGGAAAGAGAGCTGTGAGGTGAAACAGGATTGAATAGGAGATGGAATGACATGTGGGTGTCCCCACATATTTAACAAATTTTGTTGACAAAGTTTTAGTAAAAATCTCAAACATAAAATTTCATGAAATCTGTCTTGTGGGAGTCACCCTGATACATACCAATGGACACATAAATGGCCATAACGAAGTGAATAGTCACTTTTAACATATAAACACACCCCAAAACTGGCACATTCCCATGAACTTCAGGACCACTTACTGCCCATCCTACACTATTCCAAAAATAGAAGATACATAAGAACAGTACTCTGAAAACTTGATTTCTTTCCATTTTCATATAAAAATTGAAGGAGGCACCTAAAAGCTGGGGCAATTAAACTCTGCTACTGTCAAACTCTGGGCACTGGCAGTGGCAAGAACTTTAATGATTAAGATTACAATGGTGATGATTATGATGACAATAATAGTAAAGTAGCAATAGCAGTAATAGAAGCAGCAGCAATAGTAGTAGTAGCAGCAGCAGAGGAGGAGAAGAAGAAGAAGAAGAAGGAGGAGGAGGGGAAGATAAAGAAAAAGGAGGAGGAGGAGGAGGATGACAACAACAACGACAACTGAAAGTGCATATTATTGGATGGCACAAACAGAAAAGCAAAAGACCAAGAGTGCAGAAACTCAAAATACATTTAAAATAAAACAAATAATGAAAACTGTTAATGAAGCAATAGCAGATGTACTAGAAGACAAAGATCTGAATCGGACTGAGATAAACCTCCTCATTTATACACAGTAATGTTTATTACAGAAAGAGTGGAGTCCAGAATCACCCCCTTGGGTTAGATGAATACAGGAGAATATAAATGGTATCAGGAAAGAACCTGCATCTATGGCAGAAATAAAAAGAGATGAGATGACATAGACTATGAAGAGAAAAAGATTGCTTAGGAAATGTAAAGCAGAAAAGAAGGAAAATGTGGATCAAGTGATTGAAGAGGTAAAACAAAAAGTATCAGCAAAGATGCAATGATTGTCTAGAAACAAGACAAGAAAAAACAAATAATATAAAATATTTCAGACTGCATGAAATTCTACAACCTTCTCAGACAGTAAAATACCAGTGTGACAAATGCACCAAGGAAGAAACAAAGAACTTTTGGAAAGAAATATAAAGGAAAAAATTTCAACATAATGATGAAGCCTACTGGATCAAAATCCGGTATGGAATGGAGATAAATATCTGAAAATGTAATAATGGCAATTTTTCAAAAATTTTCCAATTTAGCACTGCTAAATTGGATAATTCCTGGGAGACCAAATAGCAGGTTTCTGGCTGAAGCAACTTACAGCAACACACAAATATTTAGCAACACTTTTTAACAAACCGATCCAATAAATTCAAATACTGGAGTGTCCAATGCCAGGAGTACCAGTTCTTATTCCAAAGAATGCCAATACTGAAAGACCAAAGAACTATTGGCCTCTAACCTGTCTGCCTACAGTCAATAAATCCAATTCATCAACAATAAGCAAGAGAAATCACAAGTATACTGATAACAAAAACCCAATAACTAGAGAACAGAAAGGGTGCTGCAGAGTATCAAAAGGATGCAAAGATCAGCTACTAATATGAAAAGCAATAACAGCAGGAATAATAACTTACATACTGCACGGACAGCCAATCAAAAAGCTTTTGATGGTGTGCCACACCACTGGATAATCAAATCCTTAAAGTCAATTTGGATCCATAATAAAATAACATCCTTCACTATAAAAACAGAGTCATTGGAAAACAAGTATGTGCCTGCCTGCATGCAGAAGAGAACCAAATAGAAACAGAAGATACAGAAATGTAGTGTGGAATATTTCAAGAAGACTCATTACCACTAGTGATATTTTGCATTAGCTTAATCCCCCTCACAGAATAGCTGAACAAGTCCAACACAGAACATAAGAAGCACACAATAAAGACAAAAATATCCCACTATACACGGACAATTTGAAGCTGATGCACAGAACCAAGGAAGAACTCAGGGAAAATTAGTTCACTCACAAAATTTAATACTTGACATCAACAGGGAAATATAGGAGCTTCAACACGTAAAACATACAAGTATCTAGGGACTGAGGAAAATGAAGGTAAACAACAACAACAACAACAACAAATGAAATAAAGTTTGAAGAAGAAATATATCAGGAGATTAAGAATAATACCAAAATCCAAATTAAATGCCAAGAATAAACTTCCAGCAATTTGAGCATTAGCTGTCGCAATATTAAGATAGTTCTGCTATAATTAATTGGCCATAGAAATAAATAAATTTGACAAAAAACTAAAAAGATACAAACAATGAATAAAATGCATCACCTAGAAGCTGATACAGATATGCTATATGAGAAAGGAAAGGAGGATGAAAAGGCTTGTAACAAAATAAAGAGACAAAAAAAGTAGAGATAATAAATATTGCAAAATATGTGAACACAAAATATAAAGGAGACCAATTTGAAAATACTGCTGTAGCCATGAAAGAAATCAACCAAACACAAATTCAACAATTAAAATGGCATCAAAGATTGCAGAAGAAGTATGCAACTCAACTGAAAAGACTAAAACAAAAAAGGAAGGCAAAAAGCACACAAAAGCATGATTAGGAAACTCCTTAAAAAAAATGGGACAGCCAAGTAATGCACGGCCACTACATTAGAAGCTGTGAATGGCAGCTCAAGGTCATACATTACAAACACAATATCATGTAAAAAAATATTACAAATAGAAACAGACAACAAATGCAGACTATGTCAAAAATTTTACAAGAAAACGGAACATATTATATCAGCATTCCCAATATTAGCAAAAGAACAATACATATAGAGAAACGATAGATCATGTACTCAAGTAAACTTTAACATATGCAAGGAACCAGGTAAAATCAGACAATGAACACCAGTATCAGCATGTGCCAAAATCAGTAGAAACAAGTAATCAAAGTAAGTAACCATATAATGGAACCAACAAGTGTGAACTGACAAAACTATTCCTAACAATAAACCAGACATCATAACCCATTATAATAAACAAGGAACATGCATGCTAATAGATGCTGCAATTCCTGGAGACAGAAATGTGATCAAGAAAGAAGCTGAGAATATTTTAAAATATAAAGACCTCATAATAGAAATTCAGTGCATATGCAATGTGGAAGCAAAAGTGATACCACTAATAACAGAGGTGACTGGAACAATATCAAAATCACTCAGACACTACCTGTGCAACATACAAGGAAAGCATGAAATTAAGGAAATGCAAAAACAACAACATTGGGGTCTGCACACAAACTACAGACAGGGCTAACGTAAAAGTACAAAACATATTTCACGGGGGAAATAACATTACATGTAGCACAAATTGTAAATACAGAACAGCTGTGACACTATATACCCTAGACACATAGTTTGTTTCAAGTATATAGCTGTAAATACCCTGCATAAATGTGATAACAAGGAGGAGGAGGATGATGATGATGAGCAACATATTCACATTTCCATGCAATATAATTTTGATGTGGCCAAGAGTGGACATCATAACCCAACAGGCACAAGTCCAGGATGCTAACCTGTTTCATTGACTGCTTATAAATTTACATTTTTGAAATAAAAATACATACAGCACAAGGTTTGTAGGAGTACAGGCCTGTAATATGCAAGCAGACTGCTTGGTACCTGCAAATCCTTGACTGTGTTCATCACTGTCAATATGGAGTCCCTGATTTGAATGCAGTTTATCCTATTGGTGTTTTTCCAATGATTCTGCATAGTTTTTTAAGTCTAGTGGTTAGCACACTATCTTTATGTTGAACAGACGACTGGTGTTATCTACAGTTAGTATAACGATAACCAGCTACCTTAGGTTCGTTGTACAGTCAACTCCTACCACATACTACCTATAACCAGCAAATTGGACAGTATTTAAGATACTATTATTATAATGGGTCAACTACTTGTCACTAACCTTCAACCAAAGAATGCACATTGCTGGTCTGATGATTATAATAAGTTAGAACAAAGGCATGCAGGGATATTCTCCTTGGTGGTGCTGTCCAGAAATTGCTTGACTCTGATTTGCCCCACTCTGTGCCACCATTGCTGCCATGGACACAGGCGGTGGTGCTGGATGATACGCTCCACTTGGATTTGGGTGATGGAACCTGGGGTCCAACATCATGGCTGCCACAGCTGCAGCTGATGATTGATGATGCTGTGATCTTGAAGATGCAACACTTGGTGGAAGCATGTGATGGTGTGATGGATTCTGATGATGATGTAAGCCATGGTGATCTGTTTTAGAAGTGGGCCGATTTAAAATCTGATGATGGTGATGGGCATGGAAATCTATGGAAGAATGATGAGCATCTGGGAAGGTTGGATAACCTGAAGTGGGATGAGGGTGAGCAGGGTTGTTCGTAGATACAGATGCAGAAGTAGGGGCATGATGTTGCATCATAAGATCCAGTTCTCCGCCTCCTAGAGGCTGATGCTGTGGATTTGCAGAGTTTCTGTCTGGAATGTTGCTGGTGTTATTGAAATTCCCATTGTTTCCATCCTGCTGGAAGTGAAATAAGAGAATAATTAAATATATATCTCTTTTAATTACTCCAACACTTAAATTTCAATCAAGCCCATGGAGGCCCTTTATCTGTTAACTGCACTCATTACCCTGTTATTAGAAAAGATAAAAATTTAAAATTTAGGTACAGTCATCCAATTGTGTTTATCAATGTAATTATGAAGTATTAAATCCAAATAGCACAATTAATAGATGTATTAGAGTTACACTGCAACATGTTTCAGCCAATCCACTTGGCCATCATCAGGTAGTCAATAACAACACAGAGAGTAAACAAAGATAAACAACAGATGATAACATCACATACACAAGGACTTGTTATACTTGTAAGGTACTGTCTATCAGCATTGGAAGACCTAATTTGGTCATTTTCACTCTTTAATTAACTGCAGTTGCTATTCTCAATCAGCAATGATATTTTCTGTATGGTAATAAACTACATGCATATTCAGCCCCATAAATATGAGTTAAATGAATTAGCATCCACTACACTACACCAAGTCATAGAATAATTTGCCTTCCATCAGTGATGAAGGGTATTTTGAATAGCATTTGGTACCTATAGGCATAACAGGAACAATTTAACAATATACTGAAATACCAAACATTTTAACATTTTATTATTCCATTATTTGGAATAATATTGATATTAAAATACAACAAAATAATCACTGTTTGTAAAGGGGAGTGCAAACACACACACTGCCACACACACCAATCATCATATTTCAACTCTTGTTCTATGAACAGATTTTAGCTTTTCTCTCATGCAGTCATATCAGGTATATGCATCACACTTCCTACTAAATTTAACAGCCTTATTCGCGTCTCTAACACAATCATTCCATTCATCATGTTTGTTTACTTTAGGACACCTTTCTGCATTTCTCATCAAGTCCATGTTCCTTCTGATCAATTAACTCCTCTTCTCCTATTTGATTTCAATTATATATATAGCTCACAACAATTGTTTAAGGATACACACTAATTCACATTATGTCCAAATTTAAACAAGTTTAAATTCAATATGAATCTGGACAATATATGTCAGCCTTGAGAGATCGGAAAACACATGTTCGTAATTTAATTACTTTTTTGCACAATTTGATCTCCTGTTATATCTCACAGTACATAAATACTGCAGTTTCAATGGAACAATAAGAAAAGAATGGCTTTATATGGAAAAGCAAACACATTTTGAAAAGAAAGAAATTATAAACTTAATTGTATAATCAAAAACTTTTATACTGTTTAAATTTTACTTGAGTATTTTATTACAGATTCAAATTGAAATGAGAAGAATTTCTCTCTGTATTTCACCATAGCTCACTATCCCTTTAAAATTTTACAGTTAAAATTTAATTCTCAAGCTATGTGCCCTACTGAAACATGAATATGCAACATAATCTTTCTCACATTAATGAAGATTAAATATTTCAAAACACAAGACAAATATACAGATTTCAGGGGTTCAAGCAGTTTATGACAGTTAAATTTTACCACTTAGTTGCACTACTGATTAATCTCAGAACAATTTAAATGTGGTATCACTTCATTTGCATGCTGTACGAAGCTGGGAATAATGAACATCCGTGGGAAATATGTGAAAGCAAGAAAACTTATGAAATGTTGCACAGAGGTTTCTTTATTCATAAGTATCCTTGCTTCCAGCTTCAAACGTTGTCTGGAGTTCTAATGACCTAAAGTCAAAGGAAGAAAGAACTATGTATAGGGTTCATTTCAAGCAAGAGGAGTATCACAAGGAACACTTTCCTTTCAAAACTGGGGCAAGAACTGCTAGTTTTGTATCAAGCATAAATTCATAAACACTTTAACAATTTTTAATAATCCTTCATAAAACGCAATGTGTAAATTTATTACCTGACAGTTCTTACTTGCACTTCTGCTCACACTTGATGAAGTGGAATTTCCTCTCATAGGTCGAGCCTTGTATGGTACTTTGGCTGAGGCATTTTCACCGTGGTGGCGACCAAAGTGTTCCTTAAGCTTGTCCCGTCGTGAACTTGCATACTCACACTGTGTACACTTAAAGGGCTTTTCCTCAAGATGAATACGCTCATGTCTTACCTATATGGATAAAAAATAAACTTATGTGAGCAATTTCATATTATAACAAAACAATGAATGACACTGTGCCTGTAGAGTTTATGGCAAGTACCATTAACTCCACGGTTTGAAGCATGACAAGGATAAATATAACCATGACTGTAAAAGTAAACTATTCAGTGTGATATTTGAGGTTCTCACAGAGGTAATGCTGTACACTCAGGTCTTCTGGGATATAACAATGTGTCATTGGGTGAGTTCACTGTGTTTCAAAGAACTGTGGTGCCTACATCTTCAGTGTTAAGGAGTCCAAGAAGAATGAAGACCCTAAAAATAAAGATACCACATTACTCATCCACTGACATGTCACATCCCAGAATACTTGAATCTTAGACTATTAAAATTACAGATTATTATGTACTCTATGAAAAAAATTGAATGACAGAGATGCATAATGGGCAAGTCTGTTTATCTGCCCATCCACATGTTTCTTATAAAAACTACTATCCAATTTCTGACTGAATGTTATACTGTATTTGGTCAAGGAAATTTCACTCTGGTCGGTACTGATTCAATATAACCTCTATTTTGTATACATATCAAACCAATGTCTCATACCTCTCAAAAATGTAAACCAATAAATTATCAATTGCACACAACTTACATTACATGAAACTTGATTTTTATTTTTATATAAGCCATATGTTTAATGTTTCATCTTTTTTACATACAGCTCATTTGTAAAAGCTGAAACCTGTAGCTGTGGTTAAAATATAAGTTGTGTTTGACTAATAATTAATTGGTTTGTGAATAAATAACATGAGTTGAAAAATATTATTATAAAAAATGACTCATTACACAACTTGAACACGATATCACAAAAATTATAGTTTTTACTTGGAACATTTTTCCAAATAGTTCTTGTTCAATAAAATGCAATTAAAATATTCGAGGACAATGCCTTAAAATAGGCCAGACACAGCTTTTCCCATCCACACAGACTTGTTATTAACAACCATTTGATGTTCCTTAAATTCAGCAGTTCATTTTGTGTTGTAAAATAATAGAAAATGCCATCTAATTATGTCAGCATGATGAGTAGATTACTAAAAATTCAATCTGCAACATAGAAACCTCTAAGAAAATGAAACTAACCAAATGGCTCTTCTCAAGGAAACCACGTCCGCAGATACCGCATGAATGTGGTCGAACTCCAGCATGAGTGCGGGCATGTGATCCTAGTTGAGATTTCTTTGGTGTTGAATATTTACATTGTGGATACAAACATCTGTACACATCACCTGACAAATGCAAATTTGCAACTTCATAAATAAATTACATACTTGACTTAATACAGAGGTAATAACTGTACACTAACAAATTGCAGGACAAGTTATCCAGCAATAACTCTCCCTTTTGCATAAGGAGAAATATTCCCTAAACTGCATTCATTAAATTCAGTACACTTACATGAATTTACCGTCAGTGTGAAGGCAAAACTCAAAACAATACATACATAAACTACTGTAAAAGGAAGTATATACACCATAACACACATCTATGGCAAAAGCTCACAATTTATATGAATAAAAAATTGGTACTGAATATGATTCAGAATAAAAATGGGAGAGAAAAATGATGTGAGCAAGATGTTTGAAATGAAGCCGGCAGTTCCAGGAAGAATGCATAATAGCTTCTGCAGTGATTGAAATTGTACCAACTGTACACTGTTAATCTCATATATGGATAATTTACATTCATAATCCAACAATCCACAAAACATCACATCAGTTCAATGGCTTGCAAACTGGACTGATATGCAGGTGGTTACAGAACTGCATCCTGACAGTGTGGTGTTTTTATTGCTTGCAACAGTAAGTATAGCATTGTTATTACTGTGTTGTTATCATCATCAACAATGGAAATTCTTATTACTTAAGAGTGGAACTGACCAGTATAACATTTTTTTGGCATAACTTCCTAATTTTGCACTGTCATCATATTCGTTAATGTTGACTTATAACACAACTTACAACTGCCTCTACCAGATTTCTGTGCTCCACTGGATCCTTAGTTATCATCACCAACTATAAAGCAAACATCGGTTCACACACATAATGTAACTACATGAAAATGACATGAAACAACAGGAGCTACTTCACTTCCTTCCACATAGTGTACATTAGGAAATAGTTTCTGCTGACAAAATCTGAAAAGGGTATGTGTGTTTTTATAAAAGATAAAATATTCAACAAAACTGATATCTCACATAACTGTAAACACAAGAATTTGAAATATGTACGGTTCAACTCGAAACTTTAAATACTGACTTAATTATACATTGACCTTCCACAACTTTAATCAATCCATGAAGATATTATTACGTGCCACTTAAAATATTTACACAACTCAAAATCCAAGTATGAATTTATGGCGACAAAAATATAGACTACTTCAATGAGAACAATTAAAAAGACGCAATTGAAGAAAAACTTAAAAAAAACTGGGATTTCATACACTAAACTATAAATTCACTATAGTGAAAGTGTGATTTACATACTCCTACCTTCATAGCACAAGAACATCCATGAGCTAAAAAGAAAGAAAGTGGGACAGTTTGCAGGTTGTGAAATTTGAGGCTTTCAAGGTAGCTGAGTATCACAATTGCAGTCTTCTGGTATGTTATGCCATGTAGTACAGTACAAAAATATAAGTGTTTTAGCAGAAACTCCTGCTTATTCTGAATACAAGAGTTTGTCCCATATGCTGTTCCCTAGTTGTCACATTTCTGGGATACGATAACATTAGCATCATTGACCAGTACACAGATTCAGACAAGGGCATTGGCCTTGCCCCTCACCACATATAAAAAATATGGGCAGAAAACAATCTATATAATGCAGTTAGTTTACAGGTATGTTTGCAAATTTGTGAAAGGTGACTATTTTCTTCAAAATTTCTGTCCATCCCCACGGAAAAAGTCAGCTCCCACTTAGGCGGATTATCATGAAATTCTGTGACACTGACTTCTCTTTACGACTAATAGAAAGCATAGCCCAGTTGTAAAATATTTTCATACGTCAAGAGAATACATTACCTACCTGAATGAATCCTTTTATGGGCTATAAGATGACTAAGATACTTTGTTGAGAAGCCGCATATATCACAGAGATAAGGACGATCACTGCTATGACTTGCTAAATGTTGCTCCAATGTGCTCTTCATCGCAAATGCTCGTCCACAGGTCTTGCCTGAAACAGTCATATGCCAGAAACATAACAATAAAAACCTTATTAATATATTATAGTCATGTTATAAATACAAGATTACTGTTGTTACCAGTCAAGCACAATTTTACCATCAGATCATGCTGTCCTTGATAGGTCACAACCTGCAAAATGTACCTATGTTACCAAGCGCAGCATGCATTTGAAAACCAGCATGAATTATTTACATTTATGTAGCAGGCCAACAAATGCACACTGATAAAATATGCTTTATCATTCAGTAATATTCACTGACATGTTGCGTTTACTTCTGTGACCATCAACAGGGTGTTTACAATACTACAGATAATATATAACAATTGCAATCATTATATATTATCTGTATTCTTGTAAAACAACCTGATGTATTTGTTATATATTATCTGCAAAAACCTGATGATGGTTGCAGCAGTGAACGAAACATGTCGGTGAATATTAATATATGATACAGCACATTTTATCAGCGTGCATTTGTTGGTTTGCATCATAAGTGTACAATGTATGAATATGGAGAACATAAAAACAGCACGAAGTGATTACAGTGTATTGAAGTAAAATGAAGATAATATAGATAACATCTTATCACACACATGTGAAATTTATTTTATAAATGATCATCATACCTCAAGTTTAATAAAAAGAACAAGAAATGGATTTCTCAAAAAGAGATAAATTTAAGATTCAATATAAACATTTTAGATGTATATCTGCAAGGACAGATTGAGAATAGCTCAGTAAATACAGTGAATGGCTATCGGATAAATGGCTGGGATTCAATTTATTGCAGGGACCAAAGGTCCTCTCTTCACAGCCACATCTTGATGGACTCATACCTTCATACTCACATGAAGATGTGGAGCTTCACCATAAGAACTGTAAAAAACAAAATAAAGAATAAAAACCTAAAGGATGAAATTTATAATGAAAATATGCATGTTAATACAGAAACAGATCATATAGTATTGTCATCTACAAACAATGAAAAGGGTTAAATAGCGAAAATAGTAATAGAAATGAAATGAGAGGAAGAGGTGGAAAGACATTACAGACTTAAGAGTGAGGATAAAAAAATTAATACAGAAACTCAACAAACAAAATAATTCCACTGTCCTGAAAGCACATAAAATTTTATCACAGCATGACCTATTGGTAGCTCAATACACAAAACTGTCCCTACACTGAATTAAGCAGAATATTGTAAAATGTTTATGGGGGAGTGAAGGTACAGAAACAGGAGTCCCTAACCTCTGTATTATAAGGAATGAAGCTGGCAGCAACATACTCCCCCTACAGAAAGAGCCTAGAGAAGTAAAGAGCGTTCCTAAATTAGTTATACAAAATTAAGGCATAATAACACAGAAAGTAGACAATTTACATTATTATGATATATATCACAAAATGAAGGATTTGTTTAAGTTTTATCTAAAGATATTCACAGGTGTTCAATTTGGTTTCCTCATGTCATGCAGCAGATTTCCCATCTGTGAACGATTTCATCCCAAATTGTATGAATCAAGCCCGCATCTATGGTCACAACCGCTTCTGTTACCTGTGCCTGTAGTTCTTCCAAAGTTGCAGGAAGTGGTGGAACAAAACCTTTGTCTTTAATGTATCCCCACAAAGAAAAGTCCAGGGGTGTTAAATAAGGTGATTGTGGTGGCCAAGCTATCGTTCTACCATGTCCAATCTGAGCAACAACTGTGCAATTGAGGTAGGAAGTAACCTCGCGATGGAAGTGTAGGCATGCCCCACCTTGTTGAAAAATGAAATCTCTGTCCATATCTTGCTGTTGCTGTGGCATGATATAGTTTTCAAGCATGTCCAGATAACTAATGCCAGTTACAGTTGGTTCGGTGAAGAAGAAAGGACCATACACTTTCACAGAAATTACAGCCCAAAAAACATTTCATTTTGGTAAGTCCCACACATGTTCTACGTTCTTATGTGGATACTCTGTACCCCACATTCTGACATGACGATTAACCTTACCGTTTGGATGAAAAGTAGCCTCATTACTAAACACAACTTTATTCAGATAATCAACTTCGTTTTCAATTCTATCAAACATTTCACCATAAAATGTCATGTGGTGGTTTGAATGAAAAATTGAGGACTAGGCACAACTTTTGATACATACCCAACCAAATTGTTTCTTCTAGTTCAGAAGGTATGACAGCAGATTTCTGTATAAATAATTTAGGAACATTTTGTATTTCTGCTCCTACCAGGAACTGAACCCCAGTTGTCTAGCACACAGCCAGTCACTGAACCATCCGAGGTATTCTAGCTTCCACTCTGAAGTAAAGCTAACACATAATTTTTCAAAAAAGTTCAGCAGCCATTGCTTGTGTCTAACACGTAAAATCACAACTGGTCTACAAAATACTGACACTTGTATGTATAGTCCCCTGTATGGCAGCGCATGTGAACCAAAAGATTTGGACGTGTCCGACACCGATATCCACATTGCTCACAGCGATGAGGTCGCTCATCAGAATGCCTCATACGATGGGTAAGCACAAGATGAAGTCGGTCACATGTGTACTCACCTGTATGGAAGAAACATGCATCGAACCAGATGTGAAATATGAAATCTACACACATGAAAACATTCAGTACAGAGGCATTATTAAAATTTCGGAAATGAGCATACACATCATTTGTTATTACAGGAATTACATCTTTGAAGTATTCACATAATATTTAAACACATACAAGAATATATCAATGTTTATCATAAATATATTTATTTCAACTATGGAAGTGGTTATTAAGAACTTTTAAACATTCTGTACTGCAATGTTAATTGCCTTGCCAGTATTCTAAACTATTTTCACAATGAAGATCTCTGTAAACCCTTCTGCTGCTTGGTCAATTTTTCTTAACAATCATAACACCTCTATACAATTATCCTTAAGATAACAGTTCATACAACCATAAACCCATATAAATAACACTCCTCTACAACTCCCTCTACTATTTCAACTTACAGGTGTCACACTTAAAAGGTGGACCTTGGAAGTGGTTTTTCATGTGGCTATAATAATCTTTGTTCAACTGGCATACGAAGCCACATATACCACATTTGTATGTAACATCCTTCTCATGAACCAGTGCCAAGTGCTGTTCTAGATGTGTGGTATCATGTGCCACATGATCACAGAGGTGGCACCCCAACCCATCTTCTGGCATATCTCCTGTAACACAACATACATCACAGGGCTATAAGAGATTGAAAATTAATATTAACAAATACTGAGGTAATACAAATTACAAACATTTAGAGATGAAATAAGGGAAGTGGGAATAAAGAGTTTGCATGAAACTAGTAATGATAACGGTGTTAACAAGTAGTATACTAACTGTCAAGAGCACATACTCCTGTGCTAAAATATTTATAAGCATGCACTTATCCCAATAGGAAACTCAGCAGAAACATCTTATCAGAAGGACAGTATCCAAAAACACCCGATATAATGACCTTCAAGAACAGCAGACTGTGATATTCATTAATTTTTTAATACCCTACGCTGTTTAAAGTTTTTCTGGCATAGCTGAACCTTCCAGCCTGAAGGTGGCAGCAGGTTCCTCAGCAACATCATTACTTACCTTCCAGATCACATGGCATCACATCTGAAAAGATGGAAGCCTTCACATCTCCTCCCTATACCATAACTTTTATTAAGCCATAAAATATGCACTTATGTTAACTGATTTTAAGACATGCAAGTGTGCATTCAATGCAAACTGCATTCAGGAAATTGATAATTATCATTATTGTTCTTGACAGTACATTCATGAAAAGCTTTTCAATGGTCATCTCTAGAAAGTTACAATATTTTCCTAACAAACATGTAATATTATACAGTTAATATTTGTGTTAACATTTTCTACTGATGATACTGTGTAGCAGTGAGATGTTCAGCTATTGTTTGCATAATATTAACAGCTTTTATTTTCAGAAAAGCAGATATAGCACCTTACCCAGCCCTTCATCATCACTTCCAGTGTCCTGCCTTGGCCGAATTCCTTTATTTCTTCTGGCAGCTAATGCAGCCTTGAGGATAGCAAGACGAGCACGTGAATGAGCCCCAAAGAACTTTTTCTCCCATCTTCGGCGTGAATGGCATAAAACTGAAGGAAATATTTATATAACATTAATGCTATAAGGATTAAGAGTGCTGCTGACTAACACTCAGAAGAGTATCAAACACTAAACACTAAGGCTTAGTCAGTAACTTTCCATTTTATATTTGATACAATGAAGTTCAACACTACCACAAGTCAGATTTTTTTTTATAATTGATACAAGCTTGTGATCTAAGAGTATGAAGGTTTTAAACAACAAACAGAACTGATACTGAAGATTACTCTCTGCTAGGTTGCTTCACAAGTGCATACTGATATTTCACAGGACATTCCTGTCTTCAATACTGCAAAGATTTTAGCAGCAGGTTACTCCAAAACAATGTTGCGTGTCCTCCAGACTACATGCTGCTGCTGCTGCTTCTTCTTCTTTGATAATGTCACACGGTCTTCACTTGGTTACCGATGCATAGATAGAATACAATTGTTTTAGCAACCATATTGAGGCCCACAACAACACAGCATTTGATGATCTTTATCTATTTGATTACTGCCCACATTTTAATTGTTTTAATTGTAAATAGGAATTCTTCATACATTATTTTGTATTCCACTGTAAATGAAATGGGATCCCATTGAGTACTACCTTTCTGTACCTTTAATAAAGGTTCTTTATCAGCCTGATGATGACCGTTTATGGTCGAAACATGTAGCCATAATGTAATCTATTGCATATATTATACCACTATATTGATGTTGTTGCGTACTGGCAGTATATAATATATTAAACAATTGTTACTGCACAACGGGATGGCTTCTGTCAAATGTATGACTTCCATTGGCAATGGTTTCATTTTTACACACAATATTTTAAACTACTAATTCCAGTTTTACAGAACATAAAACAAGTATCAACCTCACAGAAATCTCCTGATGAATAACACATTCATTGCTCTGAAAAAACGTTTTACACACTTATTCCTTTTACACAATTGAAGAGCACCTTAGTCAATCGTGAATTAAGAACTGTACCAAAAAATTTTTATTATAGTGGTATGTTGATTTAAGATTCTGTCTATGTGCATTATGTAAGTACTCTTGAATTGTTTTTAAGTTCTGTCTACGTACATTATGTAAGTATTTCATTGACTGCATATTCTGAACTGATCACATTTCCTTGTATAAACTTGATTTGTCTTACTTATGTATTATAATCACAAATCACTATCCTATGTATTTTATTGTCGAGACTCATTTTGTATTATGCCTGTTATCTAATGACATGTTCTATATCCACTCTGACGGATGTCTGGAATACTACATAACTGAATGAAAATGAATGAATGAATGAATTCAATAAGCTCCATTATATTTTTTAAACTTTAATGAATTGAAGATTTTTCACTAAGTAGCTCTATATTTGCATCACCATACATTATCTTATAGATGCAATGTATGATTAAAAGAAAGCACTTCAAATACGTGAGGTGTTAATGAAGCTTCATGAATTGGCCAGCTACTATAGACAGACACACAAAGAACACAGCACATCAACCATGAAGGCTTGTATGAACTTACTAAATGATAAATAATATACAACAACAGTTAAAGTTTAAAACTTGTTCTCAAAAAGAGACCAAACTTTTTAAACAGCACGCCAACTGGCAAAGAGAGTGCGCTGTGGCTACTAAGCGCACCTAGAGTCAGGTTTTGACAACAAACTGCCATCTATCCCATTTCATTATGAGCATTAGTCACCGAGCTACATCCGCTGAATTGAGCACATGTACAAGCTGTTCGTCAGATTAGTGAGAAAGTGACAATGAAAGAGCTTGAAGAACAACGTGTGTGTGAAATTTTTGCTGCAAACTTGGTAAAAATTTTACAAAGACATTTCAATTGCTTAACCAAGCATACGGAGAGGACTGTATGAGCTGAACGCAGTGCTATGAGTGGTTTAAGCATTTTAAAGAGAGTAGAATGTCAGTTGGTGTAGATCCCAGGCCTGGAAGACTTTCCGATTCAACAAATGACGACCATGTTGAGAGTGTTTTTGCTGTGACTCGTGGAAATTGTCGTTTAACTGTCCAAGAAGTTGCTGACAAAGTGGGCACCAGCATAGGATCTTGCCATCAAATTTTTACTGAAAAACTTCAGATGGGTCACATCAGCGCAAAATTCATGCTGCATTTTTTGAATGACGATCAGAAAGAGAACCATGTTGAAATCAGTAATGAAATGCTTGCCAATGCAAATGGTAATGAAAACTTTTTAAGAACATCGTAACAGGAGATGAGATGTGGGTTTATGGGTATAATGTTGAAATCAAAATGCAATCATTGCAGTGGATAGGGAAAGGGTCTTCTCCTCCAAAAAGAGCATGGCTGAGTCGGTCAAAGATCAAGGTGATGATGGTTGTGTTTTTTGATTGGAAAGGTATTGTCCATCATGAATTTGTACCATGTGGTCAAATGGTAAACAAACAGTTGTACCAGAAAGTTTTAGTGCGTTTGAGGGATGCTGTACACAGGAAAAGGCCTGAATTGTGGGAAAAACAGACTTGGATGTTGCACCACAACAATGAGCCAGCTCATGTGTCGCTCCTCATCTGCAGTTATCTGGCAAAACATTAGACATCCGTTGGGCCCCATCCACCCTATTCTCAAGACTTAGCTCCAGCAGACTTTTTCTTGTTTCCCAAACTAAAAACCACTTTAAAGGACACTGTTTAAAAACCAGAGAGGAGATCAGGAAAATGTGATAAGAGAACTGCGTGCCATCACAGGAAGTGCGTTCCAGGGAGCATTCCAACAATGGAAGAAATGCTAGGAATGGTGTATCGCCAGTACATGGGACTACTCTGAAGGAGACAGAGCATAAAATCCTGTAAAATGAGCAATAAAATCTTTATAGCAAAAGTTCAGTCTTTCTTTGAACACACCTTGTTTATTTACTGTCTAAACTCCCTGATTATGGAATAAATGGTAAGGCTAAATTATAACTCAAATCTTACCTTCAGAATAGATATCAAAAAGTTCAAATCATTAACTAATATCTTATTTCTAACATAGTCCCAGAATGGACCAATATAAAATATGGGGTGCCGCAGGGTTCAATCTTGGACCCATTATTATTTCTAGTATACATCAGTCACTTACCTAAGGCTATAGAACACAAAGCTATTCCTATTTTATTTGCTTAAATTACCAGTATATTAATTACAAGCCCTAAGAATATTAAATTTCCGAGTGATGTTAATATAATTTTTGGACAAATAAATAAGAGTTTCAAGTCAATTTGCTTTCCTGGAAGTTTCACAAAACTTATTTCATTCAATTTACTAATAAAAGTATGTGTATTTCTGACATACAAATTACATATGAAGATAAACAGATTTGTACAGCTACTGAAATAAAACTTCTTAGGCTATTTATAAATAATAATTTTTCTTGGAAAATACGCATTGAATGTATTACGTCTAAACTAAGCTCAACTTGTTATGCTATGCGGTCAGTCAAACCATATGTATCAATAAATACTCTGAAAATGATTTACTATTCCTACTTCCACTCTGTAATGACCTATGGCTTATTACTCTGGAGGGCACTCCCTCAGAAGGTACAAAGATTTTCAGGTTGCAAAAGAAGATTATTAGAATCATGATGGGTTGTAGAAGTAGAAAATTATTTTTTAATTTATAAATTTTACCACTCCCTTCCCAACACACTCTCTTCTTTTGTTTATGATAAGAAATAAGAATCAATTTCTCATAAATTCTGAGATATATCACATTGACACTAGGCAATTTGGAAATTTTCACCAAACTTTTGTGAATTTGACTAAATACCAGAAGGGAGTGTACTATTTAGTTGTTAAGATGTTTAACCTTTTGACGCCTAATGTCAACTATAGTGGTCGTACCGCACCGCTAACCTCTAAAGTTGCATTTTATATATTTATTCAACAAATATAGGTACTGAATATTTTAAACATGGTA
>Ga0131853_10001470_pt1 | contig 42137 bp, 41 predicted proteins | sample TergutLab28metaG_FD_92764 | JGI IMG/M metagenome (GOLD analysis project Ga0131853, IMG submission 92764) | Labiotermes labralis P1 segment gut microbial communities from Petit-Saut dam, French Guiana - Lab288 P1 (version 2) (version 2) | ecosystem: Host-associated > Arthropoda: Insects >...
GGGCGCGATCATCGGCGTCGGCGCGATGGAGTACCCGGCCGAGTACCACGGCGCTTCCCCCGAGACGCTGGCCAGGCTCGCGGTCAGCAAGATCATGACGCTGACGTCGACCTACGACCACCGGATCATCCAGGGCGCCCAGTCCGGCGACTTCCTGAAGACGGTCCACCAGCTGCTGCTGGGCGACGACGGCTTCTACGACGGGATCTTCGAGAGCCTGCGGATCCCGTACGAGCCGATCCGCTGGATCAAGGACTTCCCGTACGGTCACGAGGACGACGTCACCCGCTCCGCGCGCGTGCAGGAGCTCATCCACGCCTACCGGGTCCGCGGCCACCTCATGGCCGACACGAACCCGCTGGAGACCACCCAGCGCAAGCACCCCGACCTGGACGTCAACCAGCACGGCCTGACGCTGTGGGACCTGGAGCGCGAGTTCGCCACCGGCGGGTTCGGCGGCAAGCCGCTCATGAAGCTCCGCGACATCCTGGGCGTCCTGCGCGACTCGTACTGCCGCACCATCGGCACCGAGTACATGCACATCCAGGACCCCGAAGAGCGCCGCTGGATCCAGGGATGCGTTGAGGTTCCGCCGTCGCGCGCGACGCACGACGAGCAGATCCGCGTCCTGTCCAAGCTGAATGTGGCCGAGGCCTTCGAGACGTTCCTGCAGACCAAGTACGTCGGCCAGAAGCGGTTCTCGCTGGAGGGCGGCGAGTCCCTGATCCCGCTGCTCGACATCGTGATCAGCGAAGCCGCGGAGAACAACCTCGACGAGGCCATCATCGGCATGGCCCACCGCGGCCGCCTGAACGTGCTGGCCAACATCGTCGGCAAGTCCTACGGGCAGATCTTCAAGGAGTTCGAGGGCAACCTCGATCCCAAGTCCACCCAGGGCTCCGGCGACGTGAAGTACCACCTGGGTGCCCAGGGCACGTTCACCGCCCCGTCCGGCAAGACCATCCCCACCGAGCTGGTCGCCAACCCGAGTCACCTCGAGTGCGTCAACCCGGTGGCCGAGGGCGTCGCCCGGGCCAAGCAGGACCTCCTGGACAAGAGCGAGGGCGGCTTCACCGTCCTGCCGGTCCTCGTCCACGGTGACGCGGCCTTCGCCGGCCAGGGCGTCGTGGCCGAGACGCTGAACCTGTCCCAGCTGCGCGGCTACCGCACCGGCGGCACCGTGCACATCGTGGTCAACAACCAGGTCGGCTTCACCACCTCCCCGCAGTACAGCCGCTCCAGCGTGTACGCCACCGACGTGGCCCGGATGATCCAGGCGCCGATCTTCCACGTGAACGGCGACGACCCCGAGGCGGTCGCCCGGGTCGGCAGGCTGGCCTTCGAGTACCGGGAGACGTTCCGCAAGGACGTCGTGATCGACATGATCTGCTACCGGCGCCGCGGCCACAATGAGGCGGACAACCCCAGCTTCACCCAGCCGCTGATGTACGACGTGATCGAGGCCCGGCGCAGCACCCGCAAGCTTTACACCGAGGCCCTGATCGCCCGCGGCGACATCACGATGGAAGAGGCCGAGGCGGCCTTGCGCGACTACCAGCAGCAGCTGGAGCGCGCGTTCACCGAGACCCGCGAGGCGAACGAGCAGCCGACCCAGCCGGGCACGGTGGCCGTCCCCGAGCCGGCCGTCGACGGACCGGCCAGCCAGGCCAGCGTGCCCACCGCGATCTCGCAGGAGTCCCTGAAGCAGATCATCGACACGCAGGTCGAGCTGCCCGAGGGCTTCACCGTCCACCCGCGGCTGAAGCCGCAGCTGGAGCGGCGGGCCGCGAGCGTCGGCGACGGCACGATGGACTGGGCGACCGGCGAGCTTCTCGCGTTCGGCTCCCTGCTGACCGACGGGCACCCGGTCCGGCTGGTCGGCCAGGACAGCCGCCGGGGTACCTTCGGCCAGCGGCACGCCACGCTCGTCGACCGGCACACCGGCGAGGAGCACTCGCCGCTGAAGACCCTGGACAACGGCCTGAACCGGTTCTTCGTCTACGACTCCCTGCTGTCGGAGTTCGCGGCGATGGGCTTCGAGTACGGCTACTCGGTGGCCCGGCCGGAGGCGCTGGTGCTCTGGGAGGCGCAGTTCGGCGACTTCATGAACGGCGCCCAGACGATCATCGACGAGTTCATCACCTCTGGTGAGCAGAAGTGGGGCCAGAAGTCCAGCGTCGTGCTGCTCCTGCCCCACGGCTACGAGGGTCAGGGCCCGGACCACTCCAGCGCCCGGATCGAGCGGTTCCTGTCGCTGTGCGCCCAGGACAACATGACCGTGGCGATGCCCACTACGCCCGCGAACTACTTCCACCTGCTGCGGTGGCAGGCGCTGGGCGGCCGGGGCAAGCCGATGGTCGTGTTCACGCCGAAGTCGCTGCTGCGCTCCAAGGCCGCCACGTCCGCGGCCGAGGACTTCACCAGCGGCACCTTCCAGCCGATGATCGGCGAGCCGAAGGACTTCAACGCCTCGGCGGTCAAGCGGGTCGTTCTGTGCAGCGGCAAGATCTACTACGACCTTGAGGCGCAGCGGAAGAAGGCGAACAACAACAGCGTCGCCATCGTCCGCACCGAGCAGCTGTACCCGATCCCGGTCGAGGACCTGCGGGAAGAGCTGTCGCGCTACCCGTCGGACGCGGAACTGGTCTGGGCGCAGGAAGAGCCGTCCAACCAGGGTGCCTGGCCCCGGATGGCGCTGCGCCTGCCGGAACTGCTCGGCCGGCCGCTGTCGGTCGTGGCCCTGCCCGCGAGTTCGGCTCCGGCCTACGGCTCGGCGAAGGTCCACGCGGCCACGCACAAGGAGATCGTGGAGACCGCTATCCCCGCGGAGGCCTAGGGCATGTACTTCACCGACGCCGGCATCGAGGAACTCGAGGAGCGTCGCGGGGACGAGGAGGTCAGCATGGGCTGGCTGGCCTCCCGCCTGCGCGATTTCGTCGACCTCAACCCGGAATTCGAGACTCCGGTGGACCGGCTCGCGAAGTGGCTCGCCCGCCTCGACTCCGATGACGACGATTAACCACAACCGCATATAGCCGAACGGATCGGGCCGCCTCGATCGCACCACCCCTTCTCTCCCGGGAAGCGGAACGCGACGAGTGCGGCCCGTCCGCGTATCCGCGGCCCTCTCCTCTCCCGGGGAACGCGATATATCGTGCTAGCGTAGGACTGAGAAGCAGGAGAGGAGTCTCGCATGAGCCCGGTTTTCCGACACGGACGGCTCCGCCTGTACCTGCTTCGCCTGCTGGACGAGGAGCCCCGGCACGGCTACGAGGTTATCCGGCTGCTGCGCGACCGGTTCATGGGGATCTACGCCCCGTCTCCCGGGACGATCTACCCGCGCCTGGCCCGGCTCGAAGAAGAGGGCCTGGTCACCCACGACGAGGCGGACGGCCGCAAGGTCTACCGGATCACCGAGGCCGGCCGCGAGGAACTGCGCAGGCGCGGCAGCGAACTCGACGAGCTCGAGGCGGAGCTGGCGGCGTCCGTCAACGACATCGTCCGCGAGGTCCGGGAAGACGTCCGGGACACGGTACGGAGCCTGCGCGAGGGACTGACCCGGGCCGCGCGCGACCAGGACCGCCAGCCCCGGGATCAGGCCAGGGAAGAGGCCCGCGATCAGGCCCGGGCCACCCGCGACCAGGCCATGCGCCACGCGCAGCGCATCCGGGAAGAGGCGGCGCACCTGCGGGACGAGGCGGTTAACTGGCTCGGCCGGGAATGGGGCGACCGGGAAAGCCGCGATAACTGCGGGGACCCCCGCGATATGGCGGCTTTCCAGGACCTGGAAAGCCTGGCCCGGGATTTCGCCGCCGATATAAGAAAGGTCGCCTGGGAATCGGAGGCCCTCGGCGGCGACGTTCTCAATTCGCTGCGCGGAATTCTCCAGGACACGCTCGACCGCATCAAGACCGAGGTATTTACACCGCCGCCCGGCCCTTCTTCAAAGGAGACCGGGGAAAAGGACGATACGTCAGGTCCGCACGGCGGGAATGACGGCCAGGGCGGGCGTTCCGGCGGAGCGGACGCGGCCGGCGGGGCATGACAGGGGGCGCCCGGGCGATCCATGTGTTCGCCCGGGCGCCCCGGAAATCACAGCGCCAGCGGCGCCTAAGGAAAGATCAGGGCTTGAATACGATCTTGCCGTTGTGGGTGCCGTCGATCATGGCGCCAAAGCCCTCGGCGGCCTGCGACAGCGGGAGAACCCGGTCAATCAGGGGGCGGGTGCCGGTCTGCTCGCAGAAGCGGATCAGGCGGCCCAGCTGGTCGCGGGTGCCCATCGTGGAGCCCACGACAGAGAGCTGGGTGAAGAACACCCGGTTCAGCTCAGCGGACGGCGTCTGGCCGCTCGTCGCCCCGCAGGTCACGATGCGGCCGCCGGGGCGCAGAGACTTCAGCGAGTGGCTCCAGGTGGCCTGGCCCACCGAATCCATCACCACGTCAACCCGCTCCGGAAGCCGGGCCCCGCTCTCGAAGGCCTGGTCCGCGCCGATCTTCAGGGCCGCGGCCCGCTTCTCCTCCGACCGGCTGGTCGCCCACATGCGGTAGCCCGCGGCCCGGCCGAGCAGGATCAGGGCAGTGGCCACGCCCCCGCCGGCCCCCTGGACCAGGATCGTCGACCCGGGCTGGGCCCCGGACTTGTCGAACAGCATCCGGTAGGCGGTCAGGTACGCGGTCGGCAGGCAGGCCGCCTCCTCGAAGGAGAGCGCGGCCGGCTTGGGCACCAGGTTGCGGCGGGGAACGGCGACCTTCTCAGCGAACGTTCCGGGGTACCGCTCCGACAGCAGGGACCGCTTCGGGTCCAGCGTCTCGTCCCCGTTGCCCGCCTCCGGGTCCCCGATCACCCCGTGGATGACGACGTCGTTGCCGTCGGAGTCGACGCCCGCGGCGTCGCAGCCGAGGATCATCGGCAGGCGGTCTGACGGCAGGCCCACCCCGCGCAGGGACCACACGTCATGGTGGTTGAGGGCGGTGGCCTTGACGGTGACGACGTCCCACCCGTCAGCGGGCTTGGGGTCGGGCCGCTCCCCCGTTTCCAGGGCGCTCAGCGGGTTCTCGGCATCGATACGCGCGGCGGTGACAGCAAACATGGTGACGACATTACGGCAGGCACCGCGCAAGCGGGAGAACCGGGACCGTCTCGAGGGATACGTGGGGGGTGAATGTGACGTCCACCCCTTCTCCCCGAACTGGACGACTCGTTCACCCCCATAGACGGGGAACGACGTCACGTCCAGTCCCCTGGCGATCGGGGCAGCGGGCGATCGGGGCAGCGGGCGGAAACGCGAGCGGCGGCGCCTCCCGGGCCGGGAGACGCCGCCGTAAGCCGGTACGAACGGGAAACTAGCGCCTCGCGACGCCGTCGGCGCGGGCCGCCTCGGCGACCGCCGCCGCGACGGCCGGGGCCACGCGGGCGTCGAACTGGCTCGGGATGATGTAGTCGGCCGACAGGTCGTCGCCGACCAGGCCGGCGATCGCGTCCGCGGCAGCCAGCTTCATGTTCTCGGTGACCGTGCGGGCCCGCACGTCCAGCGCGGCCCGGAACACGCCCGGGAACGCCAGCGAGTTGTTGATCTGGTTCGGGAAGTCGCTGCGGCCGGTCGCCACGACGGCGGCGTGCCTGCGCGCGATCTCCGGGTGGATCTCCGGGTCCGGGTTGGACAGGCAGAACGTGATCGCGCCGTCGGCCATCGACTCGATGGCGGACTCGGCGATGGTGGCGCCGGACAGGCCGATGAACACGTCCGCGCCGTTGAGGGCCGACTCGGTGGAGCCGCTCAGCCCCGCCTTGTTGGTCACCTCGGCCAGGGCCGTCTTCACCTTGCCCATTCCGTCGCGGCCCGCGTAGAGCAGGCCCTTGCTGTCCGCCACCGCGATGTCGCCGACGCCGGCGTCCAGCAGGAGCCTGGTCACCGCGACCCCGGAGGCCCCGGCCCCGGCCACGACGACGCGGAGGTCGCCCAGGCCCTTGCCGGTCGCCCGGGCGGCGCCGCGCAGGGCGGCCAGGGTGACGATGGCGGTGCCGTGCTGGTCATCGTGGAAGACCGGGATGTCGAGCATCTCGCGCAGCCGGTCCTCGATCTCGAAGCAGCGCGGGGCGGAGATGTCCTCCAGGTTGATGCCGCCGAAGCTCGGGGCCAGGGCCGCGACCGTGCGCACCACGTCGTCGACCGCGGTGCAGTCGAGGCAGATCGGCACGGCGTTGATGCCGGCGAAGCGGTTGAACAGCAGCGCCTTGCCCTCCATGACGGGCATGGCCGCGCCGGGGCCGATGTCCCCGAGGCCGAGGACGGCGGTGCCGTCGCTCACGACCGCGACGGTGTTGCCCGCCCACGTGTACTCGCTGACGAGGTGCGGTTCCTCGGCGATGGCGCTGCAGACCTTGGCCACGCCGGGCGTGTAGGCCATGGCCAGGGCCGCGTGGTCGGCCACCTCGACGGTGGGCGGAGTGTGAATCTTGCCGCCGCGGTGCATCGCGAAGATCGGGTCGGCGTCACGGGAATGGGCGGTGGTGCTAGGAACAGAAGCCGTCGGCTCAGCAGTCACGGTGTAACCCCCAGGAACGAAGGTGAGGTGCGAAGTAACCTGGCGCCGGATGCAGCACAGAGAGAGGATCGCGGGGTAAAACTGGGCCCTCGGGGCTGGACCGTCAGATTGGTCCTAGCGCGCTGAACGTCCGGGTACGGGGGTTGCCCGCCGCTCCAGTATGCCACACCGCGGCCGGTACTCGCGGCTCTACCAGCCAGTTATGTAGCATGCAGCCGACCGTCACGCCAGCAGCCAGGGGACTCGCGAGTGGATCTTTCTTCGTACGCCGAGCTCGCCGTACGGCTCGTGAACACCGACGGCCTCGGCCACGACGACGGCGACCAGCTCGGCTCGCTCGACAGCCTGCGCGCGCTGCTGGCCGACCGCGAGCACCTGAGCCGCGGCATCACCCGCGACGACCTGGAGATCCTGCGCCAGCTGCGGGACGACTTCCGCGCGGTCTTCTCCGCCTGCGCCGAGGGAGACGGGGCCCGGGCCGCCGAACGGCTGAACGGGCTCCTCATGCAGTACCCGGTCCACCCTCAGCTGTCCGGGCACGACGGCCAGCCCTGGCACGTGCATTACACGGAGAGCGGGTCGATGTCGGCCAAGTACGCGGCGGGCGCCGCGATGGGGCTGGCGGTGCGGATCACCAGTCTCGGCACCGGCCGGTTCGGCGTCTGCCGGGCGGCCCCGTGCCAGGGGGCCTACATCGACACCTCCGCCCGGGGCGGCCGGCGGTACTGCTCCGCCCGCTGCGAAGCCCGGGCTTCGAGTTCGTGATTTCTTTCACAACCTCGGACAAATGATTTTACCCAGGGCCGGACGCCGGTAAGCGCCTGCGCTGAAATCTTCTCGAAATTCCGGGCAATGAACACGACACGCCTCTCCGGAGTAATCATTCCACCACCGACGTGGGTACATACAGGCGTGCTGCGTTATGAAACCGAATCCGAATGATGACTTCTCACAGCAGATGATCGTCTCTACGATGTTCTCACTCTGCATAAATGAGACGCTCATCCGCTTGCGGTCCGCCGCGGGCACGGGTGGCATCGCCCCACCGGGGTTCGATAGAGGAAACGAGAAGAGAGCTATCGACCATGGCAACTGAAACTGGCTCCGCCGGAGCCCCCGTCACCAGGCCGGCGGACGCCGGCCTCAAACGGGAACTTGGGCTCATCGGCGCCGCGTGGACGTCGGAGACATCCATCATCGGCTCGGGCTGGCTGTTCGCCTCGCTGGGCGCGGCCACCCTCGTCGGCGGTGCCGCCATCCTCGACTGGGTCATCGCGGGTGTCGTCGTCATCGTGCTCGCGCTCTGCCACGCGGAACTCGGCGCGATGTACCCGGTCTCCGGCGGGACCGCCCGGTTCCCGCACTTCGCCTTCGGAAGCCTCGCCGGCGTCGGGTTCGGCTTCTTCGCCTACCTGCAGGCGGTCACGATCGCGCCGGTCGAGTGCTTCGCGGTCATGAACTACACCTCCCACTGGTGGCCGGCCATCTACGACTCCAATACCGGCAACGTGACCGGCATCGGGTTCGTGATGACCATCGTGCTCATGATGATCTTCGTCGGGGTGAACTTCCTCGCCATGCGGCTGTTCGCCCGGGTGAACAACGTCGTCACCTGGTGGAAGATCGCGATCCCCGTCGTCACCATCATCATCCTGCTGTTCAAGTTCCACAGCGGCAACTTCGCGCCGCACGGCGAGAGCTTCATGCCCGGCGGGATCCACAACCTGTTCGAGGCGCTGCCGGCGGCGGGCATCATCTTCGCCTACTCCGGCTTCGAGCAGGCCGACCAGCTCGCGGGCGAGATCAAGAACCCGGGCCGGAACCTCCCGCTGGCGATCATCATCGCGGTCGTCATGGGCACCATCATCTACACCCTGCTGCAGCTCGTGATGATCGGCGCCATGCCCAGCAACCTGCTGAGCCACGGCTGGCTGAACTTCAGCAACGCGGACATCACGGCCGGGCCGTTCGCCGGACTGGCCGGCGCGGTCGGGCTCGGCGGGCTGGCGTTCGTCCTGCGGCTCGACGCGGTCGTCTCCCCGTCGGGCACCGGCATGATCTACACCACCGGCACCTCGCGGATCAGCTACGGCCTGGCCCGGAACCGCTACATCCCGCAGGTCTTCGGCAAGGTCGACAAGAACGGCATCCCGTGGGTCGGCCTGGTCGGCGCCTTCCTGGCCGGCCTGGTGTTCCTGCTGCCGTTCCCGAGCTGGCACTCGCTGGTCAGCCTGATCACCGGCGCCAGCGTCCTGATGTACGCCGGCGCGCCGCTGTCCCTCGGCGCGTTCCGCGGCCAGGTGCCCGACGCGAACCGGCCGTACCGGCTGCCGGCCGCCCAGGTGCTCGCGCCGCTCGCGTTCATCATCGCCAACCTGCTCATCTACTGGTCGGGCTTCGAGGTGATCTGGAAGCTCGGCATCGTGCTGGTCATCGGGTACGCGATCATCGGCATCTGCATGGCGTTCGACAAGAACCGGCCGCCGCTGGACGTCAAGTCGGCCAGCTGGCTGCCGGTGTGGCTGATCGGCCTCGGCATCATCTCGTGGCTGGGCCAGTTCAGCGGCGCGGCGAGCGACGACACCCACCCGCTGCCGCCGACGAACACCGGAACCATCCCGTTCTGGTGGGACATCGTGGCCGTCGCCGTGTGGAGCCTGATCATCTTCCTCTGGGCCATGCGCACCAAGCTGCCCCGGGAGGAGATGCTGGCGCTGGTGGACCGGCAGGCCCACGAGAACGAGCCGGAGGCCCCGGCCGCGGCGTAACCGCTCCGACTCACGGCACGCGCCCCCGCTCCTGGTCCAGGAGCGGGGGCGCGTTTGCTGTAAGCGAAGGCCCGTTAGGAAAAACGCTTTCGGGCTGGGGTGGTAGCGGGCCAGGACCACGCCGGTGATCTTGTCCGGGGAGACCGGCCCGAAGGACCGGCTGTCCCGCGCACCGGGGGCGCCGGCGAAGTCCGAGCGCAGCCACCAGCCGGTGCCGTCCCAGCGCGCGATCCGCTTGACCAGCACCAGCCCCGGGCGCTCCGGGTCCTCGGCCAGCACGATCCATCCCGGGCGGACCCGGCGGGTACGGAACGCGATAATCCAGTCACCGTGACGGAGCGCCGGGACCATGGAGGGTCCCTGAACCGACACGCGCAGTAGCGGCAACTTCAAGAGGGGTACCGGATCACGTTTGACTCCCGGCAGGCGGAGTAGTGTCTTCAAGTGCAACCCTATTGATCTGGCACGGAGAAAGGGAATCGATGAGGCTGCTTACAACGCTGCTCGCGCCGAAGTCCATCGCGCACGCCCACTGCGACCTGCCGTGCGGTGTCTACGACCCCGCGCAGGCCCGCATCGAGGCGGAGTCCGTCAAGGCCATCGCGGAGAAGTACGCGTCCAACGCCGACCCGGAGTTCCGGGCCCGCGCGCTGGTCATCAAGGAGCAGCGCTCCGAGCTCGTGAAGCACCACCTGTGGGTGCTGTGGACCGACTACTTCAAGCCCCCGCACTTCGAGAAGTACCCGCAGCTCCACCAGCTCTTCAACGAGGCCACGAAGCTCGCGGGCGCCACCGGCACCAAGGGCTCCGTGGACGTCGCCAAGGCGGACGAGCTTCTGGCGAAGATCGAGGAGATCTCGAAGATCTTCTGGGAGACCAAGAAGGCCTAGCGGCGACCCCGATGTGACTGATCGCGAAAATCGCGCTCGGTCACTGGGGAGCATGTGGTTACTGAATACTCGGCGTGGCGGTGTTGTTTCCTTCAGCGGAACGGCGCCGCCACGCCGCTTTCATAGGGGACATAAGCCTCCCACCTGCGCGTTCCCGGTTACCGAACGCTCACAGACGGGGGACCCTGGTAGTAGCAATCGACAGCTGACGGTAAGTTGCTTTCAGTGGCCGGCACCCGTTGCCGGCCCCCTGTGGCCGGCCCTCGGCCACACGAGAAAGCGACGGAGTGACGTGACCGAAGACACAGCCGCAGCCACGGCCGTGCCCGACGAGTCCGCGGGCTCGGTGGCGGAGCGCGAGACCGCCGACTACGTACATGTGCGCATGCCCGCCGAAGGCGCCTACCTGTCCGTGTTGCGAACCGCGACCGCAGGCCTGGCGGCCCGGCTTGATTTCACCCTCGACGAGATCGAGGACCTGCGCATCGCCATCGACGAAGCCTGCGCCATGCTGCTCGCCCAGGCCATCCCCGGTACCGACCTGGAATGTGCCTTCGAGCTAGGCGCCGACGAGGTGACGATTACCGTGTCCGTGGTCGCCGCCCAGGCCCGTGTCCCCGCCCGGGACACGTTTGCCTGGACCGTGCTGGCCGCCCTGGCCGGGGATGTTGACTCCCGGCTCGGGCCAGACGACCGGGTCGCCATCGTGATGATCAAGCGCCGCGAAGCATCGGGGTCCGGGTGAACAGCGAATACGAGGTCCAGGTGACCGTGCCGGACGATGTCGAGTCCGTCGGGCCCGAACCGGCGGGCAGCGATGCCGAGGCTCTGGAGACCGAGTCCGTCGAGCCGGACGGCCCGGAGTCCCTTGAGGGCCCGGAGTCCATCGAGGACCTGGCCGTCGATGACGACGCCCCGGAAGCCGAGGGCGACGGCGAGGCCAGCCCCTCCGGCTCCCGGGCGCCGCGCGGCGATCACTCGACGCCGGACCGGACCCAGGCCCGCGAACTGTTCGAGCGCCTCGCGGCGCTGCCGCCCGACTCGCCCGAGCGGACCCAGATCCGGTCCACGCTGGTCGAGCTGCACCTGCCGCTCGTGGAGTACCTGGCCCGGCGGTTCCGCAACCGGGGAGAATGGCTGGACGATCTCACGCAGGTCGCCACCATCGGCCTGATCAAGTCCATCGACCGGTTCGACCTGGAGCGCGGCGTGGAGTTCTCCACCTACGCCACGCCGACGATCGTGGGCGAGATCAAGCGCCACTTCCGGGACAAGGGCTGGGCCGTCCGGGTTCCGCGACGGCTGCAGGAGCTGAAGCTCTCCCTGACCAAGGCGATCGGCGATCTCGCTCAGCGCGAGGGCCGGGCGCCCACGGTGTCGGAACTGGCCCAGCACCTGCAGATGTCGGAGGAAGAGGTCCTGGAGGGCCTGGAGTCCGCGAACGCGTACTCCACCGTCTCCCTGGACGCACCGGACTCCGGCGACGAGGACGCCCCGGCGGTCGCCGACTCGCTCGGCATGATCGACGACGCCCTGGAGGGCGTGGAGTACCGGGAATCTCTCAAGCCGCTGCTGGAACGGCTCCCGCCGCGGGAGAAGAAGATCCTGCTGCTCCGGTTCTTCGGCAACATGACGCAGTCGCAGATCGCGGCTGAGCTCGGCATCTCGCAGATGCACGTGTCCCGGCTGCTCGCCCGGACACTGGCCCAGCTCCGCGAGGGGCTTACTACCGACGACTGAGCCGGGCCGGCCGGACTAGCGCCCGGCCGGTTTCCCGGACTTGCCCGCGGGCTTCGCGGGCTTCTCAGCGTCCCCGGGCGCCGGGTCGAGGTTCCGGGCCAGCGCCTTGAGGCTGGCCGGGGCCAGGAAGCCGGCGAGTCCGGCCAGGGCCAGGGCCAGGGCGAGCGCGCCCCACGGGTACTGATGCGCCCGCAGAAGGACGTAGCCCACCACGCCCACGAGCACCTGGACCATCACCGCGGGCGTCCGCGTCCACGGCCGCAGGCCAAGCGCGCCCCGGGCCAGCAGTACCAGGGCCGCGATCACGATCACCTGGATACCGATCAGCGCGGCGGCGTTCGAGGCCGTGCGGCTGCTGGCCGTCATGAGATCGATCACGTTGTAGACCGTGTACGCGGTCAGCGCCAGAGCCTCGACGGCCAGGGCCGCGGCTCCGGCTACCAGCAGAGGCGGGCGTCCCTTTATGCCCATACCCACAGTTTCGCATCCTTCCGCAGCGCATTACCCTGTGGCTCGTGCGCGCGCTGCTCATCATCAACCCTCGCGCGACCTCGATATCGGGGCGCGTAGTCGGCCGGGTGGCCCAGGAACTCGGATCCAGTCTCGAGCTGGACACCACTCAGACACGTTATCGCGGTCACGCTCGCGAACTGGCCGCGACCGCCGGCGGCTACGATCTCCTGGTGCCCCTCGGCGGCGACGGGACGGTCAACGAGGTCGTGAACGGCCTGATGGAACGGAAGGAATCCAGGCCCGCGCTGGCGCCTGTCCCCGGCGGCGGCGCCAACGTATTCGCGCGGACTCTCGGGCTGCCCGCGGACCCGGTCGGCGCGGCGCGGCAGATCTCGGCCGCGGTCCGGGCGGGACTGACCCGCACCATCGGCCTGGGCCTGGCCATGTCCGGCACCGGGGACCGGCACTTCATGTTCAGCGCGGGCCTCGGCGTCGACGCCGAGGTGGTCGCCGACATGGAACGGATACGGGCCAGCGGCCAGAAGGAGAGCGCACCGCTGTTCGTCTGGACCGGGCTCCGCCGCTACTACACCGGGACCGACCGCCGGAATCCGGCGCTCACGCTGGAACCGGACGGCTATCCGACGGAGGCCGGGCTGTTCATGGGCATCGTGACCAACAGCGCCCCGTGGACCTATCTCGGGGACCGCCCGGTCCGGTCCGCGCCCCGCAGCGACCTGCGGTCCGGGCTTGACGTGTTCGCCCTCCGCCATCTGCGCACGCTCAGCACGCTGATGGCCCTCGGGCAGATGATGCGCACCGACCCGCAGCCGGTTTCCGGAAAAGACCTGGTGACCGCGGTAGGCCTGCCGGGACTGGTATTCCAGGCGAGCCGTCCGGTGGCTTTCCATATCGACGGCGAATACCTGGGAGAGACCGAGAAGGTTGCTTTCCGGCACCTCCCCGCTGCAATGCGTGTTATTGCGTTACCGATGTGATTGAGATGACATCCGTGCATGAACAAATGTTTCCCCGTCCCCTTGCGCAGGTCGCCGGGCTGTTGAGAGGCTAGTTGCGGTGCCGGGGGAGAGTGTGCCCGGGCGTGAAAATGCGCTCGACGGCCGCGGGTACGTCGCTCAACTGAGCGCGTCAGGGACCGCCTGGTTAATCCGGACGCGACCAGATCGGCGCCAAACAAGATTGGGAACAAAAAGGTACTTCCCGACATATGGCATAGCTCGTGAAATACTTCACAAGCTATCGAGTGGCGCTCGCGACGGACCGCCGTCGGTCGGCCGCGACGCCGAGAAGGAGTGGACATCATGGACTGGCGCCACGTTGCTGCCTGTCGTGAGGTGGACCCTGAGCTGTTCTTCCCCATCGGGAACAGCGGGCCGGCGCTCCTCCAGATCGAAGAGGCCAAGCAGGTATGCCGGCGCTGCCCGGTGACCGAGGACTGCCTGCGCTGGGCCATCGACTCTGGCCAGGACGCCGGTGTCTGGGGCGGAATGAGCGAAGACGAGCGCCGGCTGCTCAAGCGCCGCACCCTGCGCCTGCGAGCCCGCGCCCACGCGTAACCACGACATCAGCTCGGCTCGTAGCGGACCGGCAGGTCGACGACCGCCACGGTCCCGCCTCCCGCCCGGGGGGTGATGCTCAGACGGCCGCCGAGCTCGGCCACCACGAGTGTCCGGACAATCTGGAGCCCGAGGCTTGTCGAGGATTCAATGTCGAATCCCTCCGGCAGCCCGGCCCCGCTGTCCGACACGGTAACGGTCAGCTGTTCCGGAGCCCGGGCGGCCAGAACCTCAATCATTCCGTCGTCTTTATCTTGAGCTTCTTTGGCCGCGCAATTCCCCGCCGGGCCGCCCCCGAAGCCGTGCTCCAGGGCATTCTGAAGCAATTCCGTGAGCACCATCGCCAGCGGAGTCGCGACCGACGCCGACAGCATCCCGAACTGACCGGTTATTTTCGGCGTGATCCGCACCTCGGGTGAGGAAACCTCGCCCGCCATCATCGCCACCCGGTAGGCGATGTCATCGAAGTCCACGATTTCTTCCGGGGCGTGCGACAGGGTTTCATGCACGATGGCGATCGACCCGACCCGGCGCACCGCCTCCTCCAGCGCGGCCCGCGCCTCCGGAGCCTGCAGCCGGCGAGCCTGCAGCCGCAGCAGCGCCGCCACCGTCTGCAGGTTGTTCTTGACCCGGTGGTGGATCTCGCGGATCGTCGCTTCCTTGCTCAGCAGTTCCCGTTCGCGGCGCCGCAGTTCGGTCACGTCCCGGACCATGATCAGGGCGCCGGTCCGGTTGCCCCCGACGACCAGCGGGATCGCCCGCAGCTGGACGACGGCCCCGTTCCCGTCGATCTCCGTCTCCCCGGGCGCCCGGCCCCGGGCCACCAGCGTCAGCGACTCGTCCACCGGCTCCCCCGGAGTACTGAGCTGCCGGGTGGCCACCCCGAGCTCGGCCCCCATCAAGTCGGCGGCCAGCCCGAGCCTGCGGTAGGCCGACTGGGCGTTCGGGCTGGCGTAGGTCACCCGCCCCGTCGCGTCCAGCCGCAGCAGCCCGTCGCCCACCCGGGGCGACCGGACCATCATGGCGTCATGACCGTGGTAGGGGAACGTTCCCTCCGACACCATCCGGGACAGGTCGTCGGCGCCCTGCAGGTAGGTGAGTTCCAGCCGGCTGGGGGTCCGGGCCGAGTTCAGGTTCGTGGACCGCTCGATAACGGCGATCGCGTGTCCCTCGCGCGTTACCGGGATCGCCTCGGCCCGGACCGGCACGCCGGTCGTCCAGTCCGGGTCGCTCTCCCGCCAGATGCGCTGCTCGGTGCGGGCCGTGTCCAGCAGCGGCCGCTCTCCCGGGCTGACCCGCGACCCCACCACGTCCTCGGGGAAGGACGTCGGGCCGGTCGTCGGCCGCATCTGGGCCACCGCTACCCATCCGGCGCCGGCCGGTTCCCCCTCCGGGGGCGTGTCGTCCGGCGAAGGCTCCCTTTCCGGTCCCTGGGCGGGGGAACGCAGCGGAACCCACAGGATGAGGTCGGCGAACGACAGGTCGGCGAGAAGCTGCCAGTCCGACACCAGCGAGTGCAGCCATTCCAGGTCGGCACCCGTCAGGTTGGTGTAATTCCTGGCCAGGTCTGTGAGCGTCGGCACTTTCCAATGATGTCATGCGCCGGCGGCCCGGTCGCTGACGGCAGCCGGCTCGCAGAGAAGATTCACGGAAAATGCGGATAATACGGACCGTAACTGGAGGGTGAATTTCCCTGTCCGGAGGCAACCTGGCATTATTCGGAGATGCAGGCGTCCACGCATCAGGCCTCCGGCCCCCTCTCCCGGCTCCGCGCCGCGACGGCCGAGCGGGAGAACGCCGGGCTGCGCCGGCACCTGTCTCCCCGGCGGCCACCGCGGCAGCAGCCCGAACAGCAGCCCCTTGATCTGGCCTCCAATGACTATCTCGGCCTGTCGGGCGACGCCAGGCTGGCGGAGGCGGCGGCCGAGGCCGCCCGGACCTGGGGCACCGGGTCGACCGGATCCCGGCTGGTGACCGGGTCGACCGCGCTGCATGCCCGGCTCGAGGAGGAACTGGCGGACTTCAGCGGAGCGGCGCGGGCGCTGGTGTTCTCCTCCGGCTACCTGGCCAACCTGGCCGCCGTGACGTCCCTGGCGTCGGCGCTGAGCGCCGGGCCCGGATCCGGGAGCGGCCGGCCCTCGGGCGGCGACGGCCTGCTGATCGTGGCGGACGAACGCAACCACGCGTCGCTCGTCGATGCCTGCCGCCTGGCCCGCAAGCCCCGCGTCCGGCTCCAGGTGGCCCCGCACCTGGACACCGCCGCGATCGACGGCGCCCTCCGCGAGCGGACCGAGCCGGCCGCGATGATCGTCAGCGACGCCGTGTACTCGGTCTCCGGGGCCCTGGCCCCGGTGGCGGAACTGCACGCCCTGGCCCGCCGGCACGGGGCACTGCTCGTCCTGGACGAGGCGCACTCGTTCGGCGTGCTCGGCGAGGGCGGCCGGGGCGTGGCACACGCGGCCGGGATCGCGGGGGAGCCTGACCTCGTGCGGACCATCACCCTGTCGAAGTCGCTGTCCGGGCAGGGCGGCGCCGTGCTGGGCGCGCCCGAGGTGATCCAGACGGTGACCGATACCGGACGCGGGTTCATTTTCGACACCGGCCTGGCCCCGCCGTCGGCCGGCGCCGCCCTCGCCGCGCTGGACGTCCTGCGCGGCGAGCCAGGCCGCCCGGCCCGGGCGACCCGCGCCGCCGCCCGCCTGTCGGAACTGGCCGGGGAACTGGGCCTGAGAACAACAGTTCCGGATGCGGCCGTAACGTCGGTTATCCTGGTCGATCCCCGCAAAACGCTGGCGGCGCAGCAGGCGTGCGCCGACGCCGGGGTGCGGGTCGGGTGCTTCCGGCCGCCCTCCGTGCCCGCCGGGGAGGCCTGCCTGCGCCTCACCGGCCGGGCGACGCTGACCGAAGAGGATTTCCATTTGGCGTATCAGGCACTGGCCGTGGCGGCCGAACACTGCGATCATTGCTCGAATACCGCTCAAGCGGGAAGGAGCGCCCCATGACCGTGTCTCCGATACCGGCCGACGACGGGATCACCGGCAGCGCGACGGCCAGGCACGGGCAGCCGGCGGTGTCCCAGGCACCGGGGGCTGAGACGCAAGGCACCCCGGACACGCCCGCGGAACTACTGCGCCTTCCCAAGTACTACCAGGTCAAAAAGCAGCTCCTCGACCTCACCGAGAGCATGTCTCCCGGGAGCCCGGTCCCGCCCGAGCGCGAGCTGGCCAAGAGCTACGGCACCTCCCGCACCACGGTCCGGCAGGCGCTCGCCGAGCTCGTGGTGGAGGGACGCCTGCTGCGCATGCAGGGCAAGGGAACCTTCGTGGCCAAGCCCAAGGTCGGCCAGCCGCTTTCGCTGGCCAGCTACACCGAAGGCCTCCGGGAGCACGGGCTGCATCCGCAGACCAAGATCCTGGAGATCGGCTACGTGACGGCGGACGAGCACCTCGCGAGCCTGCTCGGCATCCGCCCGGGCGCCCGGACGCTGCGCGTCCACCGGCTCCGCCTCGCCGACGGCGAGCCGATGTCGATCGACACCTCCCACCTCCCGGCCAAGCGCTTCCCGGGCCTGCGCCGCCAGCTGGAACGCCACTCGTCCCTGTATGAGACGCTGCGGACCTGCTACGACGTCCAGCTCACCGAGGCCGAGGAGACCATCGAGACCGTGCTCGCCGACCCGCACGACGCGCGGCTGCTCGGCGTCGACCCCGGGCTTCCGCTCCTGCTGCTGTCGCGGCACGCGATCGACTCCACCGGCCAGCCGGTGGAGTGGGCCCAGTCCTGGTACCGGGGCGACCGGTACAAGTTCATCACCCGTCTGCGCCGGACCGCGCCGGAGTGAGCTCGGACAGCGGCCGCGGCATCCTCATCGTCACCGGCACCAGCACCGGGGTCGGCAAGACGGTCGTCACCGCCGCGATCGCCGCCCTGGCCGCGGCCGCCGGCCGGAGCGTCGCGGTGGTCAAGCCCGCTCAGACCGGCGTGAAGCCCGGCGACCCCGACAGCGACGTGCCGGACCTCGACACCGTCACCCGGCTGTCCGGCGTCACCGACACGCACGAACTGGCCCGCTACCCGGACCCGCTCTCCCCCGAGGCCGCGGCCCGGATGTCCGGACTCGCCCCGCTCGCTCTCGATGACGCCGCCCGCTACACCGCCAAGCTCGCCGCCGAACGGGACCTCGTGCTCGTCGAGGGCGCCGGCGGCCTGCTGGTCCGGTACGACCCCGAGGGCTCCACCCTGGCCGGCCTGGCCGCGAAACTGCGGGCCCCCGTCCTGACCGTGGCGGCCGCGGGCCTGGGCACCCTCAATCACACCGCGCTTACCCTGGAGGCGCTCCGGGCCCGGTCTCTCGCCAGCGCGGGCGTCGTGATCGGAAGCTGGCCCCGCGAGCCCGGCCTGGCCGAGCGCCTGAACCGGTCCGACCTGGAGACCGTGGCGGGCGGCCCGCTGGCCGGGATCCTGCCCGAGGGCTCGGGAAGCCTCTCCCGGGCGGAGTTCGCCGTTACCGCGAGAGCGGGCCTGGCCAGGAAATTCGGAGGGTCCTTCCGGTAGCCTCCTGGCAAACGATTGCATAATGGTTACGAGGGATTGTCTATTCCTCCGACGTGGTGCAACATGGTCAAACTGCGTGTCTTGGGTCACACCCGCACACATAGCAGCAGATCAACGCCGAGAGGATCCCGATGACAGAGTCGGCCGCAGCAGCAAGCGCGCCCGAGGACCCCCCGAACAGAACAGGCAAGCACCCGATCGCCGCCCATCCCGTCGCATCGGCGATCATCACCGTTCTGGTGCTGGGAACAATCGTCTGCACGCTCGTGGAACCGATCTACGGAAGCGTTTCCCCCAAGGTCGGCAGCTGGCCCTTCTTCTACGTCTACCTGCTGGCCTTCATGCCGGTCGTCGCGATCGCCTTGTGGATCGCGATGCTCCTGCAGCGCCGTCTGGCCCCCGCCGGCGGCACCACGAGCACCAGCGCGAGCACGGAGGACGGCCAGTGAGCGGTGTGAACATGACGACGTTCTCCATCGTCGTCGTCCTCTTCGTCGTGGTCACCGTGGTCGGCTTCGCGGCGGCCCGCTGGCGCCGGGCCGAGGACATGCTCCACCTGAACGAGTGGGGCCTGGGCGGCCGCAGCTTCGGCACGTTCATCGCGTGGTTCCTCCTCGGCGGCGACCTCTACACCGCCTACACGTTCATCGCCGTCCCGGCGCTGGTGTACGGCTCGGGCTCGATCGGCTTCTACGCGGTCGCCTACACGATCATGGCGTTCCCGATCGCGTTCGTCTTCCTGCCGCGGCTGTGGTCGGTGTCGCGGATCCACAATTACGTCACCCCGGCCGACTTCATCCGGGGCCGCTACGGCTCCAAGGGCCTGTCCACCGCCATGGCGGTTACCGGCATCCTGGCCCTCATGCCGTACATCGCCCTGCAGCTGGTCGGCATCCAGGCCGTGCTCACGGTCATGGGCGTGCATATCGGCGGCGGCAGCGGCTGGATGAAGGACCTGCCCCTGTTCATCGCCTTCCTGGTGCTGGCGATCTACACCTACGTGTCCGGGCTCCGCGCCCCGGCCGCGATCGCCTTCGTCAAGGACACGCTGATCTACGTGTTCGTGATCGTCGCGGTCTTCTACATCCCGACGAAGCTCGGCGGCTGGGGTCACATCTTCGGCACGGTCCAGACCCACATGGCCTCGACCAGCCCGAAGACCGGCAAGCCGTTCGGCACCTTCGTCCCGTCCACCAAGTCCATCGGCTCCACCCAGTTCGACTTCGCCACCCTCGCCCTCGGCTCGGCCCTGGCGCTGTTCGTCTACCCGCACTCGATCACCGGCGTGCTGTCCACCAAGCGCCGCGAGACCATCAAGCGGAACATGGCCCTGCTGCCCGCGTACTCGCTGCTGCTCGGCCTGATCGCCCTGCTCGGGTACATGGCTCTCGCCGACAAGACGACGGTGGCCCACGTCAAGGGGGCCAAGAACAACGCCCAGCTGGCGATCCCCTACCTGTTCCAGCACATGTTCCCGAGCTGGTTCACCGGCATCGCGTTCGCCGGGATCATCATCGGCGCCCTCGTGCCGGCCGCGATCATGGCGATCGGCGCGGCGAACCTGTTCACCCGCAACATCTTCAAGGAGTTCATCCGGCGGGACGCGACGCCGCGGACCGAGACGAGGGTCTCCCAGTGGGCGTCGCTGGTGGTCAAGCTCGGGGCGCTCTACTTCGCGGTCGCGCTGCCCAGCACGTTCGCGATCAACCTGCAGCTGCTCGGCGGGCTGTGGATCCTGCAGATCTTCCCGATGCTGGTGGGCGGCCTGTTCACCCGCTGGTTCCACAAGTGGGCGCTGCTCATCGGCTGGGCGGCCGGGATGATCTTCGGCACGATCGCGGCCTACAAGGTGTCCAGCCCGACCGCGTCGCACTGGGCCGGGTCCTCGGACATCATCTGGGGCCACAGCGTCTACATCGGCTTCGCCGCGTTCGTCCTCAACGTGGTGATCGCGGTCGTGCTGACGCTGGTCTTCAAGGCGGTCAAGCTGCCTGAGGGCGCCGACGAGACCCAGCGCCACGAATACACGGCGGACCCGAAGCCGGAAGAGGTCCCGGTCCCCGTGGGAGCCGCCGCGGCCACGGCCACGGCCACAACAACCGAATAGGCCGAACGGGCTGGCGGCACCCGCGCCGCCGCCGGAACGCCGCCGTGTCCTCTCCGGACACGGCGGCGTTCGCTTTTCGTCAGTCGGAGGCCGCTCCCGCCGGAACCGGGGCCGGGGTGTCCGACGGGTCGGCGCGGTACTGATGCGGCAGGGTCTCGTCGGCGCCTTCCGGGGCCCTGACGGCCTTGAAGACCAGCGTCAGCACGACGGAGAGCACGACGTTAATGACGAGCGCGGTGAACCCGATGTAGACGCTGTGCCCGAAGACGATGTCCGACGAGTTCGCCCAGTGCGACTCCGTCGGGCTGGACACCTTGTAGGCCGCGACGGTGCCGAAGACCATCCCCGCCGCCCAGGCGATGAGCAGCGCCCACCTGTGGAACCAGCGGGTGAACAGGCCTCCCACCAGCATCACGAAGAGCTGCAGGATCCACACGCCGCCCAGCAGCTGCAGGTTGATGGAGAACGTGTGCGGGAGCCAGATGGCGAACGCCAGAGCGCCGAACTTGACCACCAGGGAGGCCCACTGGGACACCCTGGTCTCAAGCCGGGCCGAGGCGTCCGGTTTGAAGAAGTCCTTGAAGATGTTGCGGGTGAACAGGTTCGCGGCGGCGATGGCCATGATCGCGGCCGGGACGAGGGCCCCGATGATGATCCCGGCGAACGCGATGCCGGTGAACCAGCTCGGGAACATGTGCTGGAACAGGTACGGCACCGCGAGCTGCGCGTTGTCCGCCTTCTTGACTTCCCCGGCGGTGGTCTTGTCGGCGATGGCCATGTACCCGAACAGCGCGATGCACCCGAGCAGGACCGAGTAGGCGGGAAGCAGCGCCATGTTCCGCTTGATCACGTCACGCCGCCTGGTGGACAGCGCGCCGGTGATGGTGTGCGGGTAGAGGAACAGCGCCATGGCCGAGCCGATCGACAGGGTGACGAAGTCGAACTGGGTGGAGCCGGTGGACTTGCTGGTCGGGATGAACGTGCCGAACGGCTTCCCGGTCTTGGGGTTCGTCGACGCCATGTGCGTCTTCACCAGGCCGAAGATGTGCTCCCAGCCGCCCAGCCGGGACGGGATGTAGAAGATCGCCACGAGCACGAACACGTAGATCAGCGTGTCCTTGATGAAGGAGATCGCGGCCGGGGCCCGCAGCCCGGACACGTAGGTGAAGACGGCCAGGACGATGAACGCGACGAACAGCGGGATGTCCTGGACGTAGGGGTTGGACGCCCCGGCCGCGACGCCCATCACCGTCAGCACCGCCTGGATGCCGACGAGCTGCAGCGCGATGTAGGGCATCAGCGCCAGGATGCCGGTGAAGGCCGCCGCCAGGGACAGGCCGCGGGACCCGTACCGGCCGCGGATGAAGTCCGCGGGCGTCACGTAATTGTGGACCCGGGACACCGACCACAGCCGCGGCAGGAAGATGAACGCGATCGGGAACACCAGGATCGTGTAGGAGACCGCGAAGAAGCCGATCGAGCCGGACGCGAAGACCAGGGCGGGGACCGCGATGAACGTGTAGGCGGTGTACAGGTCGCCGCCGAGCAGGAACCAGCCGATGAACGTGCCGAACCCCCGGCCGCCGAGGCCCCATTCGTTGAGGTGCAGCATGTTCTCCGCGCGGCGCCAGCGGGCCGCGGCGAAACCGACGAAGGTGACGACGAGGAACAGGACGACGACGATGGTAAAGGTGACGGGGTTGACGTTGGTCACTGGTCCGCCTCCCGGCCGGCAAGCCTGCGCTGCAGCAGCATGGTGATCCACAGCACGATCGCGACGACCGGCATGTACGCCAGCAAGTAGAAGTAGAAGAACGGCCAGCTGCCGATCTTCGGCGTTTCGACAGCGTAGAGCGGGATCCAGATCGTGAAGAATATCGTCGCCGTCAGCAGCAGGACGATGACGGCGGCGGTAACCGGATGGGCGGCGGCCGCGTTTCGGTGCTTGGTGGACTCGGACATCGGATGTCCTCCCGGGCAACATTCATGTGACTTACGTCACTCGATTGCCCATCATGGTCCGCCCGTTCAGCGCATATGGCAATGCCCAATAAATCGCGTCTATCAGGACAGGACGCCTGTCATGGCCGACGTGACCGGGCGACGACGCGGCTCAGGGCCTCGACCACCCGCGGGTCGTACTCGCCCGCGGTGTCGAGGCGGAGCCGTTCCACCGCGGCGGTGGAACGGCTGGCCTCGGCGGAGCTGCCCACCAGGTCATCGAAGGCGTTGGCCGCGCGGATGATGCGGCTGCTCAGGGGCGGTTCCTGATCGTTCCCGGCGGGGCGGCAGGGGTCGCTCTGACGGCGGACGATGTCGGCGACCGAGTCGAGCACCCGGGCCTGCTGGATGACCTCGGCCCCGTACTCGGCGATCCGCCGCTGCTCGTCGCGGACGACGAGGACGGTGGCCCCTCCGGGAATGGGGTCGCGCAGGGACAGCTGGCCGATGTCGTGCATGAGCGCGGCGTACTCGAGTTCCAGCAGCGCGGGCTCGGGCATGCCGAGCTCCCGGCCGACCGCCACCGCCAGCCGGCTGACCCGGGTGGAGTGGCCCGGCTCGACGTAGCCGCCGATCTCGGTAACGCGGGACAGGGCCCGCACCGTCTGCAGGTAGGTTGCCCGGATGCCGGCGTAGCGGCGCAGCGCCACCTGGGTAACCAGCAGCGGGACGCTGAACACGGCCACGGCCGCCAGCCCCATGACCTCGGCCGCGAAGGCGATCAGCAGGGCGGAGGCCCCGACCGCGGTGCCGAGCGGAAGCTGGACGCGCATCTCGTCGGTGAGCGTCACGCCGAACCGGCCGCCCAGTGCCTCGGCCCGGACGAGGGCCGAGATCACGGCCTCGACCAGCCAGGCCAGGATGACCAGGGAGATCATCACGGGCAGTTCGGACCACCAGTGCCGGGTGACCACGCTGCCTATCACCAGGGGGCAGAAGATCCCGGCCACGCAGGCGACGGCCAGCAGCCGGGCGCCCATCCCCTCGAGCCGGACGGCCCGGCCCACCGCCAGGTGCGGCAGCGCCCCGATGACCATGCCGATGGCGGCCACCGCGACCACCTGCTGGGCGGTCTCCAGCGCCGGACGGTCGCCTATCCGGAGCAGCAGCGCGTAGCCGAGCGAGCCCGCCGTCGCGATCGGCGACGCCTCGCGGTCGCCGGGCATGTTCAGCCGCAGCAGCTCGCCCAGCGCGATCAGCGCCCCGAAGACCAGCGCCGTCGACGGGTCGCGGACGCCGGCCACGGCGGTCTGCACGACGCACGCCGCCATCAGCAAAGCGGCGAAAGCGATCAGCAGCGATCGCCCGGAGTCGAGGAGCCGCCGCGGGAAGCCCCGCGGCCGGCGCGCGCGTTCCCCCATCCCGGCTACATGCTCTCGATGGCGGGCAGTCCGGCGGAGTCCGCCTCATCGGCGGCGACCGGCGGCGGTTCGGGCGTCTTCCAGCCGTCGCGCTCAAGCGCCGCGATGAACGCGTCGACGAAGGCCGGGTCGAACTGCAGGCCCGCCCACCGGCGCAGTTCCTCGATGGCCTCGGGGATGGGCCGGGCGCCGCGGTAGGAACGGGTGGACGTCATGGCGTCGAAGGCGTCGGCGACCCCGAGCACCCGGCCGAATTCCGGGATCTCGTCCCCGGCCAGGCCCATCGGGTACCCCTTGCCGTCGATGCGCTCATGATGGTGCATGATCCCGGCCAGGGCCTCGTCGAGGAATCCGATCTCCCTGACGATGTCGAGGCCGCGCATCGGGTGAAGCTGGATGGCGGCGTACTCGTCGTCGGTGAGCTTGCCGCTCTTCTGCAGGACCGTGGTGGGCACGCCGAGCTTGCCGACGTCGTGCAGCATGCCCGCCAGCCGGAGGGCGTCGGTCCGGTCGGTCCGCATCCCGATCTCGCGGGCGATCATCACCGCGCCCCGCGATACCCGCTCGCTGTGTCCCCGGGTGTAGACGTCCTTGGTCTCCACCGCCTGGCACAGCGCGCTGACCGTGGCCTCGTAGGCCCGCTGCTGGGCGGCGAACTGCGCGACCGCCCACCGGGCGACCACCAGCGGGATCAGCACCAGGAACGGGGCGAACGGCCCGAGCACGGTCCACAGCGCCGCGGTGAGCAGGCCGAAAGCGCCGTAGCCCAGGTCGGTGACGATGAGCTTGGCGTGAAGGTCCGGCCTGCGGGACTGGCCTGGTTCCCGGGTCAGCCAGAGCACGCCGCCCACCAGGGCGAAGTTAACGATGACGTGGACCAGGTCAGCGGCCGCGAACGGCGCGACGATGCCGGGAAACGACCTGGGGCCCGGCTGCCCCACGTGCCCGCCGGCCAGGACGAACACCTTGCCCGCCGCGTACGCGCTGAGCGCGAACACGGCGGTGTTGAACAGCCGCTGCTGGGGCGACGGGCCGCGGCGGATGCTGAAGAGCGTGCAGCAGCCCACGAGGGCGCCGCCCACGGGCCCGACCAGGACCACCGCGGCCAGGCTGGCGATGCTGACCGCCGACCAGGCCAGGCTCCGGGACCGGAGCACGGTGGCATAGGACTCCGAGACGATCACCAGGAGGCCGAGCGCGGCAACCTGCGCCCAGTCCATTCCGGCGAACGGGCCAAAGGCGATAGCCGCCACGGCCGCGGCGATGACCACACCGATGTACGGCCACGCGCCCCACCGGAACCTGCCCACGCTCCCCCCTAGTACCCAGTGACGGTTAACCCTCACCGCGCCGTCCGACAGCATTACCCCCAGGAAACCCCGAAGGTCAACGACGAGGCCAGCTTGAAGTTCGCTACCGACTGAGTCTGCATGGGTAGACCTCCCTCGCGCTACTGCCGACGACAAGGCACTTGTCGTCCGTCCACAACAGGATAACGTGGCCGCTCGAATTCGCGCAGACCTAGTTTTCCGCCGTGAGGCGAGGGATGCCGGCCGACTCCCCGCTAGTCGGCGACTTCGAGATCCGCCTGGGCTTCCCGGATGCGGACCAGCACCTTGTCCCGGAGCTCGGAGGGAGCGGGGTCGCAGCCGCAGTGCTTGTGCACGAGCTTCTTGACCGCTTCCTCGAGCCCGACCTCCCGCAGGCAGGGCCCGCACTCCTCCAGGTGCTGGCGGATGGTCTCGCAGTCCGCCTCCGACATCTCGCCGTCGAGGTACCAGTAGACCCGGTCGAGTACCTCGCTACAGCCGACTTCGTTCGGGTCTCCGCAGCTCATTACGCACCTTCCTCAGCCTGGCTGGCCTCGGTCGCTGGGGTACTGTCCCCAGAGCCGCTGGCGGTGGCGCGGACCAGGCCGCGATCGGCGGCGTAATCCTGGAGCATCTCGCGCAGCTGACGGCGGCCGCGGTGCAGCCGGGACATCACGGTACCGATGGGGGTATTCATGATGTCAGCGATTTCCTTGTACGCGAATCCTTCGACATCGGCCAGGTAGACCGCGATCCGGAACTCCTCCGGAAGGCTCTGCAGGGCCGTCTTGATGTCGGAGTCCGGTAGTCCTTCCAGGGCCTCGGCCTCAGCCGATTTCAGCCCCGTGGACGTGTGTGACGCCGCCCGGGCGAGCTGCCAGTCCTCGACCTCGTCCGCCCCGGAACGCTGCGGCTCTCGCTGCCGCTTCCGGTAGGTGTTGATGAACGTGTTGGTGAGGATCCGGAACAGCCACGCCTTAAGGTTCGTCCCTGGCTGGAACTGGTGAAACGACGCATAGGCCTTAGCGAAGGTCTCCTGCACCAGGTCCTCGGCGTCCGCCGGGTTCCGCGTCATCCGGAGGGCGGCGGAGTACAGCTGGTCCAGGTACGGCATGACGTCCGCTTCGAAGCGCTCACCGCGCTCCTGGAGTGTCTCTGGAACGGGACCCACCCCCTCTCGGTTCTCGTTCTCCTGCACGCGAAGACCGTACGAGAATACCCGGCCGCCCCGTGCGGGCTGCGGCGGACATGACCGCAGCCGACGATTAGCGAGCTTACCGCCCGCGTGCTGAGAGGGTGAGGCAACTGCCATGACCGGTGCAACACGTTTCGCTTCCCTGTCATTCCGTCCCTGGCCACAGATCCGCGATTGTTTGCCGCGGCTGCCGGAGATCGGCGCAAGAATCCCTCAAAATCAGGGCACGAAGGCCGGTGATGGAACGTCTAAGGGGGGAAGGTTAAGAAGCGAGGGTGCTCCCGAGCGGGCACCCGGCCAGGAGTCACCCCGTGTACGCAAGCGCCATCGCCGTCACCGGCGCCGACCCGGCCACGGTCTATGCGCAGTTCCGCGCGGCCGTCGCACAGGCTCAGCTCACCCAATGGCTGGCGGGCCTGGATTCGGCGTCCACTCGGTCGACCATCATCGACATTTCCGGAAAAGAAACGAACGCATCCGAGCTGGCGACGAGGCGCGGCCACCACGTGGTCAGGGTGCTCCCGGCCGGCGAGGAGCCGATGCCCCCTCCCGGGGCGGCAACGGTCCTCGGCGACGAATTCGGACTGGAATTCGTCGCCGACGGGTGCGCCGACGGGGTGATCGCCGAGGACGGGACCCTGTCCCGCAACCTCGCCGCCGAGAGCATGGTCAGCGAGATCGCCCGGGTCCTGAGGCCCGGCGGCCGGGTGTTCGCCTGCGTGGACAACCAGACGCGGGGCATGGCGGCACTGGCCCAGCAGAACGCGTGGCCCAACCTGGCCGACCTGCCGCGCGCCGATGTCCTGCTGGTGCCCTGGCCCGACGGCACGATCACCCGCTGCTACGCCTCCGAGCAGCTCCGCGAGCTGTTCACCGCGGCGGGCTTCGACGTGAGCTGGATCCGGCCCCGCACGGTCTTCGCGCAGCGCGCGGTCAGCTACCTGCTGGCCCGCGACCCGGGCAGCTTCCCCCAGCTCCTGAGCGCCGAACTCCGCGCCCGCTCCGATGATTCCGTCGGCGACCAGCTGGTCGTGTCCGCGCGGAGACGTTAGTCCAGCGCCTCGATCAGTTCCGGGCCGTTGTTGCGGACGGAGTTGACCGTGGTGGAGACGGGACGCCAGGTGAGGCCGCCGCCGGGGGAATCGGTGGCGGGGCGCATCGTGGCCCGCATCAGTTCGGAGTCCCGGTTGGCCGGGTCGAGCCACTCGGCCCAGCCCTCGGGAGGGATCACCATCGGCGTCCGGTCGTGGATCTGGCCGAGCGCGTCGGCGGCGCTCGTCGTGATGATCGTCGCCGTCCACAGCCAGGCTTTCTCGTGATCGGTGGGCAGGGACTCATCCCGCCAGAGTTCGTAGAGGCCGGCGAAGGCGAGGATGCCCTGATCCGTTCGGTGGATGTAGAAGGGCTGCTTGGGGGCTTTCCCCTCCCCCGCCTGCCACTCGTAGTAGCCGTCCGCCGGGATCAGGCACCGGCGGCGGGCGAAGGCGCTGCGGAACGAGGGCTTGACCGCGACCGTCTCCGACCGCGCGTTGATCAGCCGGGCGCCGCCCGAGGCGCTCTTGGCCCAGGACGGCACGAGCCCCCACTTCAGCAGCCGGAGCTGCCGTGTCTCCTCGCGGTGCAGGACCGCGTAGATCTGCTTGGTGGGCGCCACGTTGTAGTCGGTGTTGTCCGGGGCCCGTTCGGCCGGGACGGCGTCACGCTCGACGGCGAACTCTTCCAGCAGTTCCGCGCGCTTGCGCGCGGACACGAAACGACCGCACATAGAAGACCTCTCCCTCCGCTACCCTCAACCTTATGGAATCTGGCCGCTGGGCGGCACCCGCCGCGCCCGGGCCGGTGAGCGCCAGGCTGCGGCTCCCCGGCTCCAAGTCGATCACCAACCGCGCCCTGGTACTGGCGGCGCTCAGCTCGTCCCCGTCCCTGGTCCGGGGCCCCCTCAAGGCCCGCGACACCACCCTGGCGACCGGGGCGCTGCGCGTGATGGGCTGCGGCATCGACGATTCCGGAACGGACCTGACGATCTCCCCCGGTTCCCTGTCCCCGGGCGCCCCGGTCAGCGTGGACGTGGGCAACGCCGGGACCGTCATGCGGTTCCTGCCCGCGGTGGCGGCGCTGCAGGCGGCGCCGGTGGCGTTCGACGGCGACCCGCGGGCCCGCGAGCGGCCAGTCGGCGCTCTGCTCGACGCGCTGCGCGCCCTCGGGGCATCCATCGACGACGGCGGCCGCGGCGCGCTGCCGTTCACCGTGCACGGCTCCGGGGCGGTGCGGGGCGGGCCGGTCACCCTGGACGCCTCCGGCTCCTCCCAGCTGGTCTCGGGTCTGCTGCTGGCCGCGCCCCGGTTCACCGAGGGCGTGGAGGTGCGGCACTCGGGGCCGCCGGTTCCCTCCCTCCCCCACATCGAGATGACCCTGCGCATGCTGGAGATGGCCGGCGCTTCGGTGTCGTCGTCTTCCAGTTCCTCCGGGTCCGCGGACCGGCCGGACACCTGGCGGGTGGAACCCGGCGACCTGAACCTCGGGGACTTCACCGTCGAGCCAGACCTGTCCAACGCCGGGCCGTTCCTGGCCGCGGCCCTGGTCACCGGCGGCTCGGTCACGCTTCCCGACTGGCCCCGTGACAGCCTGCAGGCCTCGGACGCGATCGTCTCCGTGCTGACCTCGATGGGCGCTTCGGTTTCCCTGGGCGCCGACGGGCTCACGGTCCGCGGAAGCGGCGTCATCAACGGGATCGAGGCCGACCTGCGCGACATCCCGGAACTGTGCCTGCCGCTCACCTCGGTGGCGGCGCTGGCCTCCGGGCCTTCGGAATTCACCGGCGTGGGACACACCCGGGCCCAGGAAACCGACCGGCTGGCCGCCATCGCGAAGGAGATCAACGCGCTCGGCGGCGACGTCGCCGAACGGCCCGACGGCCTGGCGGTGACCCCGCGCCCGCTGCGGGCCGAGCCGGGCCACGGGTTCGACAGCTACGACGACCACCGCATGGTCATGGCCGCGGCCGTCCTCGGCCTGGCCGTCCCCGGGATCGAGGTCCTGAACGCGGCCACGGTCGGCAAGACCTTCCCCACGTTTACCTCCGCCTGGGGCGAGATGCTGGAGGCGGGCCGCTGAGGACGCGTTCGTGAGGAAGCGCTCGGCCTACCTCGACGAGGACGACGTCCGGGTCCGGACGGGCCGGGGCGGCTCGCGCCCGCGGACCCGCCGCCGCCCGGCCCACCAGGACGCGCCCGAGGGGTTCGTGGTCAGCGTGGACCGCGGCCGGTACGGGTGCCTGGTGGGCAGCCAGGTGGTAACCGCGATGAAGGCCCGGGAACTGGGCCGCAACTCCATCGTCGTCGGGGACCGGGTATCGCTGGCCGGCGACACGTCGGGCTCCCCCGGTTCGCTGGCCCGCGTCGTCCGGGTCGCCGAGCGGTCCACCGTCCTGCGCCGTTCGCCGGACGACACCGATCCGAGCGAGCGGATCGTGGTGGCCAACGCCGACCAGATGGTCATCGTCTGCGCCCTGGCCGACCCGGAGCCCAAGACCCGGTTCATCGACCGCTGCCTGGTCGCCGCCTACGACGCGGGCCTGGACCCGCTGCTGGTCCTGACCAAGTCCGACCTCGCCCCGCCGCGGAAGATGCGCGCCTTCTACCGGCCGCTGGGCTTCCCCATGCTGACCGTGCGCCAGCCGCTGCCCGCGGCGACCCGGACCCGCTTGCACTCCGCCCTCAACGGGCGGATCTCGGTCCTGATCGGCCAGTCGGGGGTCGGGAAATCCACCCTGGTCAACGGGCTGGTCCCGGACGCCGAGCGCGCCATCGGCACCGTCAACGCCGTCACCGGCAAGGGCCGCCATACCTCGTCGTCGGCCGTCGCCCTGGCTCTGCCCGATACCGGCTGGCTGATCGACACTCCGGGAGTACGGGGGTTCGGCCTCGGGCACATCACGCCGGACCGGGTGGCCGAGGCGTTCGGGGACCTGGCCGACGGCATCACGGACTGCCCGCCGGGGTGCGATCACCTCTCCGAGGACTGCGCCCTGGACGAATGGGCCGACGGGCACGAGGCCGGCCCCCGCCTGAACTCCCTGCGCCGCCTGCTGGCTATCCGCAGCGACGCCGAGCCCGACTCCGAGTAGCCGCCGCGCGCCCGGCCTATTCGGCTTCGGCCTCATCCGCCTCGTCTTCGGCGGCTGCCTTCGCCTCGCCTTCGGCTTCGGCGGCCTTCGCGGCCTCGGCCTCGGCGGCTTCCGCTTCGGCGTCGGTGGGGCCGAGGATGGCCAGGGCCTCATCGTGCAGGTGGCCGTTGGTGCAGACCACGCTGCCGCCGTCGGGAGTGGCCTCGCCGGACAGGTCGGTGAATCTGCCGCCGGCTTCCTCCACGATCACCTGCAGCGCGGCCAGGTCCCACAGCGAGACCTCGGGCTCGGCCGAGATGTCCGCGGCGCCCTCGGCGACGAGCATGTGGGACCAGAAGTCCCCGAATCCCCGTGACCGCCACGCCGACTGGTTCAGCGACAGGAACCCGCCCAGCCGCCCGGCCTGGGCCCAGCCGCCGACACCGGAGTAGGAAAAGGAGGCGTCGCTGAGCTTGGACACGCCGGAAACCTTCATGCGGCTGGCCTTCGCCAGGCTGCGGCCGGTCCACGCGCCGCCGCCGGACGCCGCCCACCAGCGTTTGCCCAGCGCGGGCGCGGACACGACACCCGCCACGACCTCGTCTCCGTCCATCAGTCCGATCAGCGTCGCCCACACCGGAACGCCCCGCACGTAGTTCTTGGTGGCGTCAATCGGGTCAATCACCCAGCAGCGGGGCCCCCGGCCGGTCCGGCCGGATTCCTCGCCGAGCACCGCGTCCCGGGGGCGTGACCTGCGCAGGATGTGGCGGATCGCGTCCTCGGTCGCCTTGTCCGCGTCGGACACCGGCGTGAGGTCCGGCTTCGTCTCGACTCTCAGGTCGAGGGCCCGGAACCGCCGCGTCGAAATATCATCCGCCGCGTCCGCGAGAACATGTGCGAAACGCAGGTCGTCGTCATAATCTCCCACCCGTGAAACGCTACCGCCTGCCATAACCAGTGACCAGCACGCAGGAGTCACGGTGCAGCGCGTCGCACCGGGCCAGTAAACTCACAATAGGAACTTATCGGGATAAACAGGCAGGCTAAGCGTTACGCGGTAGGCAAACGGGTATATCACCACACCAAATAAACGTGCCCAATGGGGGTGGTACGCCCATGAAGGTAGCGGATGGCATGACCACGGTGGTCCTGTCAATCGGACCGGCCCATACCCTGCGAGATGCCGCGCGGATGATGGCCGAGCGACGGGTCGGCGCCGCCGTCGTGGCGGATCCCGACGACGCCGGAGTCGGGATCATTACCGAACGGGACATTCTCAACTCGATCGGCGAGGGAGAGAATCCCGACACCGAGCTCGTGGAGCGGCACTGCACGGGCGATCTCGTGTTCGCCGACCGGAGCTGGACCCTGGAGGAGGCCGCGGGCGCGATGGTGCGGGGCGGCTTCCGGCACCTGGTGGTCGTGGAGGGCCACGAGGTGGTGGGACTGTTGTCGATGCGCGACATCGTCCGCTGCTGGTCCGGCGGTCACGTTCCCGCGCAAGCCGGGCCCGACGTTACACTTGTGGCAAAATAACCTCGGCGAAACGCTGTCAACCCGCGGGCACCGTTCAGTAGGCTGTGATCTTGGTCCCAAGCTCACGGGACACTTTCACATACGCGGGGCAGCGCCCCGCTCAGACGCCAGGCGGCGAGTTCCCGCTCCAGCCGCCCGGCTAGCGCCCGGCTGGTTTCCCCGGCCGTCCGGGCGCCGCGGCGTCCGGCCCGGACATCCCCCGTCCACCGGGCCGGACGCCGCCCCTTTACGTGGCCAATGTGCCGTTGGGTCCCTACGCTGGACCCCACGATGAGCGTTGAAGACCCCGAGACGTACCTGCGCCGCTTCGCCGAGACCCAGCTGCGCCGCCTGGCCGCCGGCGAGGTGACCGCCGCCGAGTGCGCGGCGCATGTCGACTCCGTCGCCGTGGCGTTCGAGGAAACCGGCGCCCTGGACGGCCAGGTCACGTCTCACGTTACCGAGCACCTGCATGTCGCACTCATGGCGCGGGCGACATCCCCGGGTTCGGGCCCGATGGGCCGCTCGGCCCTGCGCGGCAGGCCAGGGTTCGCGGATCTTTTCGCCCGCCAGCGCTCTCGGACTCAAGTGCCTGAAGGACCAACCGGGGAAGTCTCCGTCGTGCCTGCCACGGCGGCGCTCCATCTCAGGAAGGACGATGGCGACGAGGACATCTACCTGCTGGGATACACCACCGTCCCGGGACGGGCCTGGCTCAGCGTAGCCGCCCGCACAAGTCAGCCGCTGGTTCCCCGCCGGCATGCTTCTCCCCCGTCAGCACGGAATCCGAGAGCGCTTCAGTCCAATCGCTACCGGCCCACGTTCGCTGGTGGCGGCATCGTCGCGATCGACGACACCGGGCGGGGGTACACCCTGGGTTTCGCCGGAGGCGGCGGTGACTGGTATATCGGCCGGCTGACACTCAATCCCGTCCCCGCGTCGGGTACCGCGTGGCTTGAAGTCCGGTGCGGCGGCGAGTCGGTGCGGCTTGACCTGCGGGCGAAATCGCCGGCCGCCGACGTGACGGTCCAGTCTCTGGCGGGTACCCCCGGCGAGAACTACCTCCGTCGTCAAGCCGAATCCTTGATCGGTTCCCCGGAGTCCGCCGAGGGCCCGCTCAGAGCCCGGGCAACCGGGCTATCCGACGCGGTGCCCGCGCTACGGGCTGTTGGCCTGCTGCCGCCAGACAGCCCCGTGCCGGGAGAGGTCGCGGCGCTCTTCGAATCTTTGGGAGGCCCAGGTGAGCTCATCGCCGTTCCCGGGAGATCGCCCGCACAGTGGGTGGCCGGGAGAGATTCGGAGTTTCCTCCCCAGACCAGCGTCACGGTCGCGGCGGGATCGCTGGCGGTGGCACTTCCTGAGGCCGACGGCGTAGCGGTGCACCTCACCGCGGTGCTGACCCGACCCGATGCGGGAACTTGGATCTTCGGGGGGATCCGGATGACCGCCGACAGCGGCGAGCCGGCCTTCTGGCTCCGCGACGACACAAATAGCTGGCATTCCGTTTCCGTCCGGGGCATGTCCGGCCAAGGCGGCGACTATGCGTTCCAGGCGGCGGTGGTACCTCCGCTCACGCCGGAGACCTCCCAGGTTGAGCTCCACGTGACGGGCAAGACCACAGAAGTGCGGGCCACTATCCCGGTTAGGTGGTGGCTCTCATGAGCTGGCACAAGTCCCTGCCACCAGCGGAGGCATCCGTGTCCTGCGGGAAGGGGACGCACACCATCAGGTGGGAGGATGGGCAGCTGACGCTGTCCGATCACCCCGACGCGGAGGCGGAGCTGGTGCTGGGCGCTCTCGGCGGCGACAAGCCCGAGTGCCTGACGCTGCTCGAAACCTGGAACGCACACACTGCTGACCTCGCCGTGCTGGCGGTCGGCCCGCGCGCGGCCAGCGACCGCACCACGATCACCTGGGAACAGCTCGGCGAGGCTCCGCTTCCCCCCTCGCGGCCCCGGCCCAGACCCCGCGCTTCGAGCTTCACGGGCGGCCAGGGCTACGCGATACCGAGCGGGAAGAGAGCCACCGCCAAGACGGTCATGGTCGGAACGGGCGCGGTCTCGCCCCGGAAATTTCTGGCCGCGGCGGAGAACGCTGACCCCGAACTTGCCCGGCGGGCACGGAAACGAGTGGAACTGCTGGAACTGATGACCCTCGGGCCGGAGTTCCAGTACCGGCTGAGCGGGGCGGTGGCCGCGTCCTGGGCGGGCGAGGATCGCGCCGGGGAACGGGCGGAGCGCCGCCCGGAACTGGCGGCCGCCCTGACCGGGCGGTTCGCCCCCGTCGCGGCCGAATGGGCCGGCATCGACCCGGACGCGGTCACCGTCACCCCGCACGAGGGGCCGGGCTGGGGCCGCCTGGAGGTTACCGGCGACGGGCGGCTCGCCGGAGCTCTCCCGGTCTCCTGGCTGGCGGAGGTGTGGGCTTGCGGGCTGGCCCTGGCCGACGGGCACCTGGTCGTCAGCGTCACCGGACCCGGCCATCCCCGGGCCCGGGTCCTGGCCCTGCCCGCGCCAGGCGCCTCCGCTGTCCCGCTTGAGGTTGATCGCTGCTAAATTCGGAGCGTGCGCGGCGAGCTTGCCGGTATCGCGGTGGCACCGGACGGGACCGTGGCCATCGCCCCGGGCGGCGCCGGCCCCGGCGGGCACAGTCCCGGGCGGATCATGACCATCGCGGAGGCCGGCGCCTACGATGAGGCGTTCCGGCCCCGGTGGGCCACCTGGTCCCAGGCGACGGCCCGGCGACTGATCGCGGGCGGCGTCCGGGTCTCGACCTGCTGGGACGTCGCCGCGGTGCACCGCCTGGCCCACGGCGGGCTCCGGGCCGACCCCGGGTACGTCTGGGCCGGCCTGCGCGGGCTCCCCCTGGACAAGGTCCCGGCCACGGGGGCCGAACCGGACCTGTTCAGCTCGCTGGAGGAGACCGGCGAGCCCGCCGGGGCGGACGGGCACCTGCGGCCGGAGTGGACGCGCGGCGGCTGGGCCCGCACCCCGGGAACCGTGGCGGCCTGGGCCGCTCTCGCGCTCCAGGCGGCCGAGCTTCAGCGGCAGGCACTCGGCGGCGGCAAGGCGGGCGATGCCGGGGCAGCGACGATCCGTTCGGAATCGACGGTTGAGCTTCTGTGCGCGGAACTGGCCGCGGACGGGCTCCCGGTCGACCGGGCCGCCGCCGAGAACCTGCTGTCGGCCATCGCGGGGCCGCGGCCCCGCGACGAGCGGGACGCCGCCGCCATCCGGGCCCGGCGGGACGCCGTCGTGCTCCGGCACGCGCCCGCCGGAGCCAGCGCCGACCTGCGCAGCCCGGGCCAGGTCAGGACACTGCTCGCCGCGGCCGGGATAGACGTGCCCGACACCCGGGCCCACCGGCTGGAAGAGTTCTCCTCCTCCAGCCCGCTGGTCGCGGCGCTGCTGGAATGGCGCAAGGCCGAGCGGATCTCCACCACCTACGGCTATTCCTGGCTCGACTCCCACCTCGGCGACGACGGACGCCTGCGCGGGGAATGGACCGGGTGCGACGGCGCCGCCGGGCGGATGACCGCCTCCGCCGGGCTGCACAACATGCCCGCGGTCCTGCGAAGGGCCGTGATCGCCGACGAGGGGCACGTGTTCGTCCGGGCCGACCTGGGGCAGATCGAGCCGCGCGTGCTCGCCGCCGTGTCCGGCGACCGGGCCCTGGCCGCGGCCACCCGGGCCGACGACATGTACCAGCCGGTCGCGCGGGAACTGGGCGTGGACCGGCCCGTGGCCAAGGTCGCGATGATCGCCGCGATGTACGGGCAGACCACCGGGCACGGCGGAGCCGCCGCCCGGCGGATGCGGCAGGCCTACCCGGTGGCCATGGGCTACCTGGACCGGGCCGACGCCGAAGCCCGCGCGGGCCGGGACCTGCGCACCTACGGCGGGCGGCTGGTGCGGATGGCCAGCGGCGGGACCCCGGCCCAGGTCGCGGGCCGGGGCCGGTACGGGCGCAACGCGCTGATCCAGGGGGCGGCCGCGGAACTGTTCAAGATGTGGGCGGTGACCGTACGATCGCGCGGTCAGGCGCTCGGTGCCGAAATCGTGATGTGCCTCCACGACGAACTGCTGGTGCACGTGGCCTCCGAGAAGGCGGAAGCGGCGGCGCGGCTGGTCGCGGACTGCCTGGACGAGACCGCCCGCTGGTGGACGCCGCGCGGAAACGTGCGGTTCATCGCCGACATCGCCGCCGTCCGGTGCTGGGCAGACGCGAAGGGCTGATACCGTTACGGACAGCTGAATTCTGGTCGGGAGGGGGCTGCACGCGTGCCGCGCTACCGCAGGGTCGTCGTCAAGCTGAGCGGCGAGGCTCTGGCCGGGGCCTCCCAAAGCGGAGCTGACCCGGCCAGTCTTGCCCGTGTTGCCGATGAGGTGCTGTCACTGCACGACATCGGCGTCCAGGTCGCCGTGGTCGTCGGCGGCGGGAATTATTTCCGCGGGCGGATGGCCGAGGGCTGGGGCATCAGCCGGGCCGAGGCCGACAACATCGGGATGCTCGCCACCGTCATGAACGGGCTTATGCTGCGCGGTGCGCTCACCGCGCGGACCCAGGCCGACGTGCGGGTGATGACGGCGATGCCGATCACCAGCGTGGCCGAGCCGTTCATCCGGCTGCGGGCGGCGGGTCACCTGTCCCGGGACAAGATCGTCGTCTTGGCCGGCGGCATCGGCCAGCCCTACGTGACCACGGACTACCCGGCGGTGCAGCGGGCGCTCGAGCTCGAAGCCGACGCGCTGCTGGTTGCCAAGCACGGGGTGGACGGCGTGTACGACTCCGACCCGAAGACCAATCCCGACGCGAAGCGCTTCTCCACGCTCACCTACGACGAGGCCATCTCCTCCGACATCCGGGTGATGGACACCAGCGCGTTCGTGCTCGCGAACGAGCAGGGGCTGACCATGCACCTGTTCGACGTCGCCGCGAAGGGCATCATGCGCGGCATCTGCGAGGGCCAGGAACTGGGCACCCGGATCACCGCCAAGGGCTGATGACCGGACACTCTTCCGCGAAGGCGCTCGGCGTCGCGGTGGCGGCGCGGGTCCCGGTGCTGCTGTGGGGCGCGCCCGGCACCGGAAAGACTTCCGCCATCCGGGCCATGGCGTCGGCCATGGGACTGCACTGCGAGACGGTGATCGCGTCCATCCGGGAGCCTTCGGACTTCGCGGGACTGCCGGTCATCGCCGGGGATGCCGTTCCCGGGGCGTCCGGGGGAGCTCTTCCCGGGGTACACCTCGCGCCGCCCCGGTGGGCACAGCGGCTGGCCGAGACCGGCACCGGCGTCCTCTTCCTCGATGAACTGTCCACGGCCCCGCCCGCGGTCCAGGCCGCGCTGCTGCGGGTCGTCCTCGAACGGACCGTCGGCGACCTCGCGCTCCCCGACGACGTGGCCGTTGTCGCCGCCGCGAACCCTCCCGAGCAGGCCGCCGACGGCTGGGATCTGTCCGCGCCGCTGGCCAACCGGCTGTGCCACCTGAGCTGGGAGACCACCCCGGCCTCGATCGCCGACGGCCTCGCCTCCGGCTGGGACGCCCCGCCGGTCCCGTCGTTGCCGTCTGACTGGGAAGCGGGCGAGGTCGCGGCCCGGGGGCTGGTCGCCGCGTTCCTGCGCGTCCGGCCCGCCCTCGCGCTGGCCCCGCCGGCCGACGCGGATGCCGCGGGCCGGGGCTGGCCCAGCCCGCGCACCTGGGAGATGGCGGCCCGGCTCCTGACCGCCGCCGACGCCTCCGGGGCGGGCGAAGAGGTCCGGTCGGCGCTGATCCTGGGCGCGGTCGGCGAGGCCGCAGGCGTGGAGTTCCTGACCTGGCTGGCCGACATGGACCTGCCCGACCCGGAGAAGGTCCTGGCCGACCCGGCGTCGTTCACGCTGCCCGAACGAGGCGACCGGGCCTACGCGGCGCTGGCCTCGATCGCCGCGGCCGTCGCCACGGATCCCACGGCCGACCGGTGGACCGCCGCCTGGAAGGTCCTGGGCGACTGCGCGGAGACCGCGCCCGACGTGGCCGCGACCGCCGCTGTCGTCCTGGCCAAGTGCAGGCCCCCGGACCTGCCCGCCGGGCAGATGCCGCCGGAGATCAGGCTCTTCCTGCCGCTGATTCGCGACGCCGGCCTGGCCTAACCGTGGGCTCGGATCTCCCTGGCCTGGGGCCGGCCAGGCTGTGGGCGGCGCGGAAGTTCCCGTACCTGGCGACCGGGCTGTTCGGAGCGCCGGTGACGGCGGATCCGGGCAGCGGCACGGTCTCGGTGGACCGGCGCTGGCGGATGCTGGCCGACCCGGACCTGACCGCGCGATGGTCGGCGGCCGAACTGGGCAGCGTCCTGGTGCATCACGTCTGCCACCTGATCCGGGACCACTCCGGGCGGGCGTCGGCCCTGGGCGTCGGCCCGCCGGAGTCTCCCCGGTGGATCCGGGCCGCGGACGCGGAGATCAACGACGACCTGATCCCGGCGGGGCTGGAGCTTCCCGGTTCGCCGGTAACGCCCGCGGACTTCGGGGCCCGCGAGGGGAAACTGGCCGAAGAGTACTTCGAGATGCTGGGGCAGGCCCGGGTCGTCCCTTCTCCGTCGGCCTGGTTTGACTGCGGGTCCGGGGCGGACGGGCGGCATCAGGACGGACCCGGCGACGAGGACGGGCTGAGCGACGCTCAGGCGGACCTGCTGCGGCGGCAGGTCGCCCGGGACGTCGCGCGAGCCGGACGGGAACCCGGCGCCGTGCCGTCCGGGCTGCTGCGCTGGGCCCGGGACGTACTGTCACCCCAGGTCGACTGGCGGCGCCTCCTGGCCGCCGAACTGCGGCGCGCCGTGGCCGATGTCGCGGGCGCGGCCGACTATTCCTACCGGCGGCCCTCCCGGCGGGCGCCGTCGTCCCCGGCGGTGGTGCTGCCGGCGCTGCGGCGGCCGGTGCCGGAACTCGCGGTGGTCTGCGACACCTCGGCGTCGATGACCCCCGAACTGCTCGAGATGGCCCTGGCCGAGGTGTCGGGCCTGCTGCGCGGGCTGGGCCTGGCCCGGCGGCTGCGGGTGCTGGCCTGCGACACGGCGGTGGGCCCGGCGCAGCGAATCACGAAGGCCCGGGAGGTGACGCTGTTCGGCGGCGGCGGCACGAACATGGGCGCGGGCATCGCCGCCGCCTCGGCGCTGCGGCCGCGACCGTCGGTCTGCGTGGTGCTGACCGACGGGTACACCCCCTGGCCGGGCCAGGCACCGCGGGGCATGCGCGTGATCGCCGGCCTGCTCGGCCCCGACGCCCCGGACGCCCCGCCCTGGGCCCGGGCGGTACGCGTCACGCCCGATCACCCGTGAGCAGTTCCCTGGACCTCTGAATCACCCTCTGCAGCTGGCCATCCGCCGTCTCCAGGCTGAACAGGGGCGTCACCCCTACCCGGGCTCGCGGGAGCGGCTCGATTTTCTCCCGGAGAAACAGGGTCAGGCTGAAGGTAGGCTCCGGCAGCGGGTCGATGTCCACCCAGCAGACCTGCTCGAACGGGCTGGCGAGCCGGATCCGGACCGGCCCGTGCATGGACCGGTAATCGGGTGACCCCGGTATCCGCAGGTCACGATTCTCGTAGTCGCCGCGGCCCGCGCCGATCGCTTCCAGCATGAACGTCATCCGCTCAAGTGCTTCCTCGTCGTCCGCGGCCACCGCGATCTCCAGGGTTTCCACCGGGACGGGCACTCCCTGCAGGGCCGCGGCGGCCGCGCCCTCAACGACGAACGGGATCCCGTCGAAGAGCGAGAAGTACGCGGCGGCGTCAGTCCCCCAGCCGGCGACGACATCGGTGAGCGGCCGCCCAGCCCCTTGCCTGATCACGTCATCGACGTCGGCGAACTGCGGCTCCGTCTCCAGATGCAGCCTCAGTCCCATCGATCGAAGCACCCGGTCAACCAGGTCCAGCGTCGAGGCACGCCGACCGAGCTCAAGCTGGGAGATGGTCGTAGAGCTCACCCCGGCCATCTCGGCCAGGGTCGTTTGACTCAGAGCGCGTCCCTCGCGCTCGGCTCGAAGCACTTCCGCGACGCGATCCGCTGACCGGTCATCCTTGATACTGGCCACCTTCGTACCCCCTGAGCACGGAGCAACGTATTCGAGCGAGTCGGCCTATCGGAAAACGGTTGCCTTCCCGATATCCGGTAAGCCGAGAAAACTGAGACCATGACCTCGTTCCGAGGACACCGTCCATGGGGGAAGAGTGACACGCGGGTCTGACATTTCAGGGGCGGAGCCGCCAGCCGGGCAGCCGACGGAGCGGGTGCTGACCGGGATCGCGGTGCTGCTGACGTTCGCGTCGGGAGCCTCCGACGTCGCCAGCTACACCCGGCTGGGCGGGGTCTTCACCAGCGTGATGACCGGGAACATGGTGGTGCTCGGGCTGTCGCTGGCCCGGGGGTCGGCGGTGCTGGCGACGCATACCGTCACGTCGGTCGCCGGGTACGCGCTGGGCGTCGTCGCGGGCACGCGGATCGCCTGGTACCGCGCAGCCGGGAAAACCGCCCGTGACGACACCTGGCCTCCGCACATCACCCTGGCCCTGCTGGCCGAGTTCGTGCTGGTCTGCGGCGTCGCCGCCGGCTGGGAACTGACCGGGAGCCGGCCCGCCGGAGCCGTGCAGTTCATCATGCTGGTGATCGCCGCCGCGGCCATGGGGATCCAGTCGTCGACGGTGAACCAGATGGGGCTGGGCAACGTGTCCACCACGTACCTGACCGGGACGCTGACCGGGCTGGTCACCGTGATCGCCCGGCCCGACGGGACCCGGCCCGGTCTGCGGCGGCCCGGCGTCCTGGCCGGGCTGCTTCTGGGCGCGGTGCTGGCAGGCGTTCTCGTGGCCTTCGTCCCCGCCGCCGTGCCGGCCCTGCCGCTGCTGGCCGTCGGCACGGCGACCGCGCTCGCGTCGGGCCCGCTTCGCCGCTGAGGCGTCAGCGGGTCAGGAGAAAATCCCGTTGATCTTGTGCGGGCTGGTCTTGACCGGGCCGTTCCAGTCCGCCTCGCGGATCGCCTTCATGGCCTGCTTGCGGTTGGCGGCGTCCATGCGGTCGATGAACAGCACGCCGTCCAGGTGGTCGGTCTCGTGCTGCATGCAGCGGGCCAGGATCTGGGTGCCCACGATCTGGACCGGGTCACCGCGGTCGGTGAAGCCCTTGGCCACCGTGTTCAGACGGCGCTTGACGTCGTGGTAGACGCCCGGGAACGACAGGCAGCCCTCTTCGCCCTCTTCTTCCTCCTCATCGGGGAACTCGAGGACGGGGTTCACCAGGTGACCGCGTTCCTCGCCCACCGCGTACACGAACACCCTCTGGCTCACGCCGATCTGCGGCGCGGCCAGGCCGGCGCCCTGGGCGTCGTCGAGTGTCTGCGTCAGGTCCTTGACGAGGTTGCGGAGCTGCTTGTCGAAGTCGGTGACGGGGTCGGCTTCAGTGCGCAGCACCGGGTCGCCGAACAGCCGGATCGGACGGATGGCCATGCCTTCCAGGGTAATGCCTTCCGGTGACCGCCGATCCAGGCAGAAAGTTTCTTGACAAGGCGAGTACAGAGAATCTATAACTGAAGTTGTAAGTTTCCTAGAACGGAGGAAGCAAGATGTACCTGACGGCTCTGGACCGCGACTTCGACCGGCTCGTCCGCCGGGCCTTCGGCCCCAGCACCCTGATCGAGACCGCCAGCGGCGGCCCCGCCCCGGCCATGCCGATGGACACCGTCCGCCGCGACGGCGAGGTCGTCCTGCGCTTCGACATCCCGGGCGTGTCCCCGGATCAGATTGAGGTGACCGTCGACAAGGGCATCCTGTCGGTGAGCGCCACGCGCGAGGCAGACAAGACCGAGGGCGAAACCGAGCAGCACGTCGTCCGCGAGCGCTACTACGGCAGCGTGACGCGCCGCGTCCGCCTGTCGGACAACCTGGACGCCGAGAAGATCGAGGCGTCCAACGACAACGGCGTCTTGGAGATCCGGATCCCGGTCCAGGAGGAGGCCCAGCCCCGCAAGATCACCATCGGGGCCAGGCAC
>Ga0131853_10001472_pt1 | contig 42129 bp, 25 predicted proteins | sample TergutLab28metaG_FD_92764 | JGI IMG/M metagenome (GOLD analysis project Ga0131853, IMG submission 92764) | Labiotermes labralis P1 segment gut microbial communities from Petit-Saut dam, French Guiana - Lab288 P1 (version 2) (version 2) | ecosystem: Host-associated > Arthropoda: Insects >...
AAATTTTATTGTTATCAGATTCTACATTCTTCAAACTATTTTTCCACATATTCGCCGCCATTATTGAGGCACTTATCGTAGCGGGGCACAAGTTTTTGTATACCCTCCTCATAGAATGCGGCCACCTGCGATTTTAACCTCTACTGACAATGTCATAGAGTAGAGTCCTTGAAATCTGAGGAAAGTGCAGGGACAGATCAGATCTGTCGTCACGCACTCTTTCGTTGAACTTACGCACCAAATCATCATTCACCAAAGATGGACGCCCACTTCGCGCCTCATCGTACACGTTCTCTCGTCCTTCATTGAACATCCGAACCCATTTCCTAACCATGCCATCACTCATCGCATTATCGCCATACACTTGACGAATCTGGTGATGAATCTCACTTGGTAGCACTTTCCTAGCGTTCAAAAAACGAATTACAGACCGTATTTCACATTCGGCGGCCCCTTCAATTGTCTTAAACATGTTTAACGCACAAGAACAAACATAAACATAACACAAATTTCACGAAATGGCGTATTTGGCTTCTCAATTGATAGAGGAAGTCACTGCACATGAGCAAAGTGACAGTCTCGAGGATGCGCGAGAGATATGCGCAGACGGTACTTACTTTCCGAATAACCTACGTATTTCGTTAAAAAAAAATCATAAACTATTTACTGACAAAATCACGTTATTTCGTAGGTAGTGTACGTATGCCTATTGTGGGCCACTGCAGCCAGTCAAGTTACTTGTAGTTCTTTTTTTATTAGAAAATGCGGTAAATTAAAAAAGGACTTACTGCGAGTAAAATAATTAATGATGTATGGAGTTGACACGTATGGTTCGGCCCATTTCAAATCTCCCATTACATATCTTCGCTTGTAATATCAACGTGACCACATGCAACCGGCCGAGTGAGCCTGCACTTAATAGTATCTTGAACTAGCACATGCAACTTGTGGTTCTTGCGTTATGGTCGCATTCGGATTTGTTATGACGCCGTACAAGAGTTCAGACAACAATTGATGCCAGCGGTGTGTTAGGCACCTTTTTGTTGATGAATATTAGTTGAGTTTTCTGGGTTGTTGGGGCATGACCGCTGGCAAGTATGGGTTACCGGCAGTTTGGAGGTTCGTGGACTACTTGAAGCTGAAAATGAAGGCGTTGTCCTCCTCTGAAACGTCTGTTCCTGTTTAACAGTAGATATGCCGTAACAAAGCAGAGGGCTTGAACCTTCATCAAGGTTGCTGTTAGAACCCAAAATCTCGCACTATATTCTCGTTCATTGACAGCTTTTGGCCCCTCAATTATGGCATAAACCGAATCAAATAAGTAGCTATTTCTCTTCTTCGAATTAATTTACTTTGGTGGCGCGTCTATTCAGTTTCTTTGTTTATCCTGACCGCGGTTTTCACGGGTTTATCAGGTCTTCCAAGCAAATTCTCTTAGAGTACCGTAACTTACTTTGCCTTAGAGAGCAGAGTTTATTATTTGCGTGATATAACTTAGTACGTGCTCGAAAGTTGAAATTCATGCGAAGTTTCTTCTTGTCGTCTTGCTTTTTTATGTCGGTAGTATTTATCATGTTTTCAAATGTTTTTGTTTGGATGGTGCGTGTGGAATACTTTGCAATTGCTTTTCTAATACACACAGCACCATTAACCCTTTGTATGTGCGTGTGTGTGTGTGTGTGTGTATTTAATTTTAGTTCCTACTGCAGTCAGAACACACTGCGCCTCCATCCCCAAGACTAACCGATTAATTTTGGGTGGGGAATGATGGCTGTTTAATTTGAAAATCATACAGAACTAGTGAATACGCTGTGTGCGGGGAAAATACATTTTTTTCCTGTTAAAACATACGATTCGTGTAATAACCACTGAGCTGTAAAGGAAGAAACTTGCACGGGTTTCTTAGGCACTTATTTGGAACGTTTTACTTCTGCGACAGCGGCCATTGATTTTCCCCATGTTGGTTAAAAATATGGATGTTTCCAAAGCTTATACCTTCTACCCTCAGGTCTCTACATGGGGAAATAGGAACAGGTATTTTATTTTCCCTCTTTTCTTGCTTTAGCATGTCGTATATATTTTCTTTTCCTTTCTCATCTCCGTATATTATGGTTCTCCTTTCCACCCCCCCCCCCCACACTCATTTCTCACCCCCTCTGCATTGTTATTTTGTCTTCCCTTGCGCATTGTTTTTCCGTTTTACAATCACATTCTCTTCCTGCCATCTTTATTTCTCCTTTCACAGTCTCAGAGAAAGTTTTTATGCCCTGCTTTTGAAAATAATGAATCGTATGGGTAAGTGTGATCGTACAGGAGATGTGGCCCTACGTAAGACCATGCTGGTTGACGGTTAGTTCGCTAATATTGATGTAAATAATATTCCTTCATCTGAGCAATGTGACCACTTCTTTGTATCCAGAAACTTGCTGCAGTAGTTTATATGCTGGTGTACTGAGTTGATAGTTTTGTGGGAACGGCCCTGGCAGCCTAACGTTTGGTTGACGATTGTTAACGGATACATGCACGTGCAACGCGACACTGTCACTTGCTACTGCCATCATCACTGTTTCTTTCTGTAACCGCGCGCGTGTGTTGTCCATCGAACTGTTTATTGCCTTTAACATTAGCTGCCGAACCGCAGCTCTCTGTGCAACTTGAGATAACGGACTGATTGTTACAGCTTTGTGTTTGTACGAAAAACAAGAGACGAGCCTGAAGCGTAGTGCGTAGTTTGCCTGGTAGGAGGGAAGTAAACGTCCATCGTGCAGTGAAGGTCAGGTGTTGCCAGTGCTGGCACAGACGTTTGCAGATGCGTTCAGGAATTCGGTCATGCTCTCCGGAGGCCCAGAGTTACTGCGCCATTGCTGTCAACAGTTCATTCCCATTGTATGGGTAATAGTTCTCAAAACAACAAACACCAAACTAATCTCTGTATGGCTGTTGCTTCTGTCGAACTTATGCTCACTTACTGCGATCACAAACATAAAATCGGTCATCTAGACCAAACGTTTGGAACATCGAGAAATATGTGGTATCTTTAATAATTGTTATTGGCCGAGAATCCCTGAGAGATTTTGTGAAGAATGTTAGTTTAGGAATACCGCTCGGTCGCATGCATCCCACGGATGTCACTTTGGCTTCGATTTGCATAGGCTTATTTGGCTAGCAGTCTTGCCACTTTGTGAAAAAGGCTGGACTATGTTTTGCGGCAACATCTTGAGGTTCACATCGGGGAATGTACTTTTCATTGCCGATACATCAGTCACTGAGATAGCGGAAAATTGTATGCGAACTCATTAAGTGGTGTTATTGGCGTCTGCTGTGAGATGCATAACTGATGTGTGTTTAAACCGTTCTGAAGCTTATTTTGATGTTTAAATCTGCAGTTTCACTGATCTGCTGTGTCACCTAAAAATATCATTTTCAATCAGATAAAGCTCGATTGTTTACCGGCTTTGTAAAACTACAGCTCTATAGCCATGGTTAGCATTAGTCTCTTCCAAGACGCCTTAACTTCGGTTTCTTAACTTAGGTCTCTGGTTAGCAGTTGCAGTACCCTCGCACCATCTATTGCTTCGTGCTTCCTCTAACAGTGTGTTATTTACTACAGAGGTATGTAACCTTCGGTGAGAATGGGAAAGGATCATACGAATGTGTGGTTAAGATGTGCATCTAATGCTTGCGGGCTGTTGCACTTTGCCTGCATTTGTTTGGAGCCAAAATAAAATTTAAAAAAAACTACCCTAATTTCTTGATATCCGTTCTTGGGGTTCTAACGGCTGTTTTTCCTTAACAAGAGTTGTCACAGTCGTGAAATATGTGTGTCGTTGTCTCGTCATTATTGTCACTATCACAGCAGGGTAGTCGTAGTAACTACTGGGGTTTTCCCTCTTGAGAAACTGACTGTCGTGTAGCTGGTCCCGAAATTCCCTTGGAATTAAGGTGTTTAGTGCTGTGATCACAAGAATCCGCTATTTATTATATGAACCAGCTGAATCGAATCTGCGTCCTGTATTTTTTGTTATTCTCTCGTCCGCTACTTGGTCTCCCACGTGGCCTGCTCGCTCCAGATTTTCTGGCCAAACTTTCGTGTGCATCTGTCGTCTGTCCCACGCTTGTTATGTCAGCATGTTGAACAGCACATACTTCAGTCATTCGTTGTTAATTTTTTTATCATGTGCCTCATTACTTCAAGATATATTGGGTGTTTTTCGTACTTGACCGTTGAGCGCCGGCCCGACGCTCTAGTGCGTTTTTATTAGACGTTCTGAAGGTTATTATCACTTCGATCGTTTTGTCGAGCTCCCGTCATCGACTTTTAAACGTCCCTGACACGCGGTGTACGACGCAAGACTGGCTGAGCGCCTGGCGGAGCGTTGGTCGGGCGCTTATCGGTCAAGCGAGATTAAAACACCCTATACATTGAATCTTTGAAAGCCTATAACCATGTAAATAGCGGTCTGTAAGTTTAGTTTGGACAACATGAGCTCTTCATGTTTGCATTAGGTACACCCTTATCGGATGGGGTGCGTTCTTGTGAAGGGTAGTAATTGTGTCACGCGGGAAGAATGGATTATCCAATTAATGTTATTGAATATAGGCCTAAATGTAGCTCCATGTCAACATTTTACAGCTAAATTCGGCGTTACATTAATATGTAACCGAAAACTGTAAGTTCGTATATTTACCATATGGGATATTAGGTGCTCGCGGTGATACTGAAGAAGGTTCATATCTTCTGCGATATGATTCCATGTCGATAGTTTAATATTGACTGACTGTTCTTGGGAACTTGATCGCATCTTCGGGGCCAAAGACGAGTTCGGCCATGCCAGTCGGCACGGCTTTATATTCCAAAAAGTGAATATTATTGTTTGTTGTAGATATTATTTTCCGTTTCACATACATTATACGTAACGTTCAGGTATTTATTGTGACATTTTGTTTCAGTGTAACTGTTAGTGTACAGGCCGGTGCGTATTCGTTTAAAAATTTCATATTTTTCATGTTTATTATTATACCAACAAATGCACATAGAAGTAGTATAAAATTAATATTAAAATTACGCCGACATTTTTCGGTGTTCTTACGTCATCTTCAGGGAGCTTACAAGTTTTGTCAGCTAAAGTTATGATTTGTTGAATTGAGAAAATACAATATAGTGGTGCGTCGTTATGATAACATCTAATCGTTGCTAAAATGTGGCTGCATGTGTAATTCAGGTCTGCAATGAATAATATGGAGTATAATAAGAATGTGTAACATTATATGGAATTTGGTAATAAGTCCATCAGATCAGTCGATATTATATAATTTATCAAATTCCTTATAATTGTACACATTCTTATTATACTACTTATGTGCATTTGTTGGTATACTAATAAACATTCATTTTTTAGTTCGGTGAATGTAGATCTTCTTTGTCAGAAATTGACCTGTGCAAGTTTAAACCTTGAAAAGTGTTAGGAGTCGTGTAACAGAGAAGAGGGTTGAAATGCTTCTGGGTACACCTACAGAAACAGTGTTTAGAGAAAGCATATATTTCTTCCTGCTCACAACTTCCTTTACCTCAGCTTTATCTGAGAATAAGAGGAAGCTGGAAATAGGAAGGAATAAAAGAGACGCATAAAGGGGACAGAGGTAGTAGGACATCTCTTTCACCCTCCTTCCATCTTTTGTAACGGAAAATCGATTTTAATTTACAATTCCTTTCCCAGCTTTGTGTCAACTGTAATCTACTCCGAAACTCCCTCCTCTCACCCTCCACACGATTCTCTTTTCCATCTTTATCTCGTTCCTCAGAAGCACGTCTATAATGCCTTTCTTCTAGTTACTGAACTAATTTGGAAAGAAAACCAAATTTAATAATTTTCCCTCTTTTGTTGAAAGCCGAGAAACTTGATCTTATTCATCTACAATCTTGTCCAAAATGAATGCCATCAGCTTCTTGAGTCGGCTTTCTTTTTAAATTAACAAATATTCATACTGTTTCAGTTCGCATTTTTAATACAACACGAGATGGATTCAAAGTAGTGTACAGGCATTGATTTGTGAGCCCATAACTTCATCAGTCTTGTCCAAATGTGGACCTGCACAAGTGTTTTCTTTCCACTTTTTGCAGACCTGTGTATGTTTGTACTTCGTGCACACATGATATCGTTGTTATTAGCGCTAAAGGCGTTTCGATTGACAGAGTTTGTTATTTTTAGAAGAATAGGATCTAAAATGCTGATTCATTATCTGCATGTGTATGCTTGTCAGTACGTCTTTTCGACGCGTAATTTCGTCATGTTTTTTTAAAGTTTTAAGAGTTTTGTGAGATTAAGAATTGTGCCTTCCAAGAAACCGAGTTTGTATAACTGAGAAAGATATGCAGCGTCACTTAATTCCGCAAGTGCATGCACAGAGCATATAATTTGCCTAGGGACTTAAATGTGATGGAAGTCTATTAAGGCTGACAGATGTAAATACATACTGTAGATGGAAAATACAATGTTTCTCTGCAGGACACACAGAAACAAATGTAGTGAAGCATTAATTTCGTATAAGATTTATCTTCTTGTCTGTTGAAGTCTCTATATACTATGAACATTAAGTGTTACGTCTAAATTGTGTACTTTTATGTTCGAAAATGATTGATGTAAGAGATAAGACCTTTTTCAAAGTAAGCACGGCATGAACTCAATTTAGTAAAACGAACCATTGATGAAGTTCCTGAAAGTAGGTCTCGATTCACGAAATTCTGTGACTTCAGGCTGTCATTGGCATCATTTCCCCTTTCCACACAAGCAGCACATGTTGCATGTTGGCAGTGTTTGACATGTTGTCTATTCCTGTGGTTGAGGGACAGTAAGAAACGGGCCGTCTGGCGAACATATCGGAGTTATTTATGCTTTGTGGACCTCACGTCAGTTGTATGTTTCTTATTTAAGTACGATTTATCTTATTTTTTAGTAGAATTTCAGTAGGCTTTAGCGAGCTGCGCACAGACGGGTCGGTGATAGTACGACGGCTGTTTTTCAGATGTCGAACAGTATGGCCGCCTGGATGCCAATGGTGACAGAAAGTTCGGCTGGGGAGTAGTCTACTCGGCGGTCGGAATTTGGCTTAACGAAGTCCGGCAGTCTCTCTCGGTCGTGTGTGACAAAGTGGAAACGGCGACCATCTCCAAAGATTGTGATTAGCATCATTATAAGGCCGTCATAACTGATCTTTATCGTGTTACGTTTTCCCCTATTATATTATCGTACCAGGCGTATCTCTTTTTTGGAAAGTAGAATTCACACAATGGCAGGAAAAACTAATCTTACGCCACGATGAGAGGCAGGAGCTACAACAAGTCGCCTGCAGGTACTGATACATGTTTCTGGCGACCGATGTATCTGGCTGCTGCTTTTTAACAAACATTTCTACCCCTGGGTCTGACAGACATGAGGGGGGGGGGGGTACATTTGGCTTAGGACAGTGACCAGTGACAGGCGCGTTTAAACACACTAAGAAACTTCAGGTTCATAAAACGCGGGAATTTTATATACTAGCTGAGTGACTATCAGCTTATCATGAAGAACTCTGCTGCGTGATGTTACAATTACGTTAAAGGTAAACGTTCAGTTTTCCGTGTCCACACCATGAAGGTATATAGGACGTGGAAGTATAGCTCCACTCATTCTTGATCGCGCTTCTAGAATGAGGTGAGTGGTAAAATTTGCGCTTCGGCTATGTTCGCCCCGATAAGGACCTCGGTACGCATTGAGTAGGAGGCTGGGTGGGCCCCAGAGCCAATCTGGACTTTTGAAGAGACAGAAAGAAACCTTGACCCCTACCGTGATTCGAACCCCAGACCTTCCAGGCCTTAGCCTAGTCTGTATACCGACTACGCCACCCCGGCTCTGTTTGAATTACGATAGGTCTCTACTGTGCACGGGGCCGGGATAGCATGGTCGGTATATTACCTGGGTCTCGAGCTGGACTCCGAGGAATCGTTCGATTCCCGACAGCGACAGGAGTCTCTTCTATCCCCAATGGCGTTCGGACTTGTTCTAGGACCCACTGAGCATCGTGTTCATTGGCTACCGGGGTTGTATCCCCTGGGATAAAGCATTCGTGTCATTAAGCTGACAGAGCAATCACCCCGTCTATTGCTGAGGTTAAGAATGATTCTATGTAAACGTACACTGCACCATACACGTTCATGGCGTGCACAGGGCCTACATTATTCTGTTGTGTAGGCCATGACCGTACTCCAAGAATTACAGCAGCTGTTTCTAGTACAAATGTTTTATCGTGTGCGTGACAAAAACGTCATCTCTCAAGAAGTGACACTACTAGCGGGTACAGAAATAAATACATAAAAAGCAAACCGGAAGTCCGGAAATACTCGACTGTATTTTTGATTTGAACTTATTTATGTAACACATATATCTGATACATGGGTACAAACAGTTGCAAACTGCAGGACATCCTCTGATGTGCTGTTCTAAAAGGAAGTCAGAGAGGGGTGGGGGTGATGGAGCAGCAAGGCGTACAATTTCTATCTCGAAGGAACATGGTAAAATCTGGGAATGGGATCTTGTGTCTTTTTGGGTTTGTCTGGACTTTATTCACTCTTTTAGGCGACTACCAGGATCCTGGACTTATTCATTCTTTTAGGCGACTACCAGGATCCTGGACTTTATTCACTCTTTTAGGCGACTACCAGGATCCTGGACTTTATTCACTCTTTTAGGCGACTACCAGAATCCTGGACTTTATTCACTCTTTTAGGCGACTACCAGGATCCTGGACTTTATTCACTCTTTTAGGCGACTACCAGGATCCTGGACTTTATTCACTCTTTCAGGCGACTACCAGGATCCTACCATCACACAGACCACAATCGTTTTATCCTTGATCCGCTCCGGTTTGCCTGATGCGGCCTTCTTCTCTGCTCGCGTTACTCGAAATGGCGGCATGTGTTTGGATCCCCTCATTAAATAACAAATATTCGTCTGCCATTTGCTTCAAGCCTAGAAAATAAGTATTGTTCCGTAACAGAATTTCCGTCTTGTCCCAAGTCTGAGGAACTCCGGACGAAATTATATTCCCTGTGTGTGATTTGTTCACCCCTAGCGCGATATTTAAGTCCATGCTGTGGTAGTACAGTTACAAGGAGTTCACAAATCCATTCTTATTAAAATGTCAAGTTCCTCTTTTTTCTTTTTCCTTTCCTTTTTGTTAAAAAAAAGCTCACGTCGGAGGATAATTCAGATCGTGTCTTCTCAATACTCAATTAAAACTAAACTTCATATCCTTTTCATATTTTCCCCAATTAGATTGTACTAGACGCAAAGAGATGTAAGTCTTTACAAAATTAACTCAAACATCATTAGAAATACGGACGATGTCGACTACGTCGAATCAAATTTTATTCACTGAATTCATTAGCTATACAGCATTAGTTCTGACTAAAGGAGTTGTGTATATAGAGCATGTCAGCTGTACTACATCTTAAAATCATTAACTTCAGATCTACAAGATGTAGTTTGTAAATTTTATATTACTGGGGCGAAGAGAGGCAAGAGGAGCGCGTTTTTGCTGTTTAACCGTCTATAGAAGGGGTTCGTAACCTGGGGTCCACCGACCCTTTGAGAGGGTCCATGTGTAGATTTCAGGGGGTCCGTGAACTTGGATTGGGAAAAAATTGTAACTTTATCTTCACTAATCTCTAACTGAAATTTAGCTTTTTGTTTAATAATAAATGTAGAAAACAAAGTAATTTATGGTCTCTAAACTCCAAATATGTTTCTTAACTGAAATTTCACACTCTATGTTATGCATTTAAGTACATTTTTCTGAGAAGGTGTCCGTATGTTTCACGAGACTCTGAGAGGGGCCCATGCCATAAAACAGGTTCACAGCCCTCGTCTACCGTATGAATGACGTCTACAATAATTAAAAATTCAGTTCCTACCTCAGTGAAGGGCAAGGCCTGACGATTCACGCCGTTTAAAGGGTGTGATGGCCGTTAATTGTGGGAATCGTACGGAACACATAAGTACACGGTGTGCGCAAAATTTAGAGTTTACTAACGTTGCAGGTAGTAAACCTACTTACTGTTACCACTGTGCGTTGAATGTTAAAAACTTGTATTCAAGATTATTACAGTCTTTGTCCATGTTTTGCCTTCCAGTAGACTCTGTAGCCTATGTCTCGGTCAGTCCACACAGCAGCGTTGTATGCATAACTACAGCACAACTGTGTTTTTGTGGCGTCGATTTTGAGCCCTATCGTATCATCATCAGGCTAATATATTCTCTTTGTCACACAAATCAGTTACACTGCCACATATATAAGCGTGTGTCTTTGGTCAATATTATGTTAAAACAAACTTGTACTAAGCTAAAATATACAATATATCTGGTTGAATTAAAATCGTTTGATGTTATTTGTTTTCTATGTTCAGTGTTATTCCGGAACTGTAATTTTTAGATTGTTACGGTTAACGTTCTATAATTTAATATGACAATTTCATATGTTTCAGTACGCATGGTTGTATTTCTACCTATTGTTTGTGTTCGAAAGACAGTAAATTGCTCTTGATCCGTCGTGATATAGGTCTATCATCCGATACCTTGTTTTCATAAAACATACTGTTTTACATTTTCTGTTACCCATAAATCATGCAGTTCATACAAGATTGATATGCACTCCAAATAGTCATATTTCCTGTTTTGATTTGATACAGAACGCTGTAATAACGGGGCACACCAGACAGTATCTTACTGTGAAAGTCGTAGGTCTTTGTCCGGTTTGTTCCTGTTCAGAAACAGGTAAAAAAGACCGTTACCTTTCCTTGTTTTCGCCATATTTATATTCTTCAGCGCATTGTTTCGTCCAGGCTTCTGTGTGCCTTCCACAGGAGTCATAAATGTTGAATGTATCAGTATCAGTACGCACCACTGTATCATTATTGTTTATAACGTATCTCTCACATAGTTATGGTGCGTTTTATTTAGTTTCTCCTAAAAGGTACATCATTTGATAAAATGCACATTATATATATATATATATATATATATATATATATATATATAAAGGAGCTATTCATTATTTGTCTTCTATTTATAAATGCACATAACATAAAACACTAAACTTCGTATCATCAGCATGTCTGGAATCCCGTTGTTAGGCGCGTTTACAAAATTGCGAAAAGCGACTATTAGCATCAACAATCTTCATGTTTGTACCGTGCATCAATGACGATTAAAACGCTTATTTATCCAACAGATGCACAAATATATAATTCGTAGATACAATTAGAATTATTATAAAATATTTAAAATTGCTCCAACATATTTCGGATCACAACGGATCCATCCATATGCTGCCATAACACCGACTACGTCCATATAAACGGACACGATAGAACCATTACTGTAATTTTAGCCAAGCACTGTATATAGCTCCCTGATGATGGATCCCTTGTGATCCGAAATATGTTGGAGCAATTTTAAATATTTGATAATAATTCTAATTGTATCTACGAATTATATATTTGTGCATCTGTTGGATAATAAAGTGTTTTAAGCTACTATTAGCTTCGTCATACCCATCCGTCTGTGTTTCTGTCTGTCCGTCCGTACGCATGGAACAACCCGGCTCCCACTGCACGGAATTTCATGAAATTTCATGTTTGAATATTTTTAGAAAAACTGTCGAAAAGATTCAAGTTTCATGAAAATCTGACAAGAATAACGGGTACTTTACGTGAATATCTGTGTACATTTATGATATCTCGCAGAATTACTCTTAAAATGGTAAATGTTTCAGACGAAAGTTGCAGATAAAATGCAAAAATGGTGACACGTACGCACAGTGACGCCTCATTGTTACGTTTATACGGACATTGTCAGTCTTTTTTTATCTTAGTAATTAACCAACTTGATACACAAAATTTTTGTTTTACAATAAGTTTATTTCATGCCTCTATAGGTGTGATGATACCAGAGGCTGTGTAATGCAATTTTGACCTCCTGATGATGAGCACATGGTGCTTGAAACATGTAGAGGCATGAAATAAACTTATTGTAAAACAGAAATTTTGTGCATCAAGTTGGGTAATTACTAAGATAAATGTACTGAGATGCACGATCAAAAAACATAAAAAATTGTCAGTCTTGTGTTATCAACAGTGATATTAAACAGTACTTTCACTCCGTCACCACACCATTATTAGTATTATTAATAATAATAAATCATTGATGTGATTACTTATTAATGGTAATAAAGTTGTTTTGACGGAATGAAAGTACGGCCTAGTTTAATATTATTTAATTTTATAACCCATTTTCGACTGGTGGAATTTATAGCAAGCTACAGTTTTTTTAAGGCACCAATCAGATGGATTTTTCCGAGAATTGTATTACCATAAGTTCCTATTTTAGTAAGTTTTCTCAACATAATCTTTAATGAAATTCGCTTGCCGAAGACGGTGCTGATATTAATATACTAAACGACGGACTGGCCTGATCTCGCTTCCATTTTAGCTATTTATATGCTAATTGCTTCGTTCTGTAAATAATGACTTCTGTAATTCTTTGGAGGGGATGATATGGACGGACTGAATCTATCGCGCTTAGAGCTTTCCAAGAAATGTGGGTGTAGAAATCTTAGGTAGAGAACACGGCTAATTAATCACAGGTGAATAATGTATAGACTTGTGTAATGATGAAACGTGTATAGGCCTATATCTATAAACAATGACGACACATTGTGAAATGAGCACAGCATTCTGTTGACGGTCATTATGAAGCTTCTTCATTCTCTGCTAAATATGTTACTAGGACACCATTGTCAGTAACCCGTGGGAATCTGCATGGTTTGTTGGCTGAAGAAGTGGACGTGTGTATAGTTTTATGACATCCTGCCCTGTGTAGTAATTGTATGCGAATAAATACTTTCTCGCCAATGCCATTTCCCACGAACATAATGCTGAGTTAACTGTCGTCACAATGTGGCATCAGGCCCAGAAATACATCCTCAACATATACGCCTGTGTCTTCTTGAAACTTGAATGTTAACATGAGCGTTGTAGTATGTGAACAAGAATTTCATTTCCTTCTACTTCGCTGGTTATTTTATGTACAGTATTAAGTGGGCGCCTTCAGCTGCGTGCCATTCGATGTGTGGTAGTTTGTATTGATTCTGGAGAGTTTCGCAGGTTGGTTATTATTTCCAATTTTTCTCTGCTTTTACTCGTTTCTTTATTAACTACCATTCTGGACAAATGTGGACTTTAATTTTTCGTTTTTTTTCCTTGATAGTCATTTGAAATATTTTGCAGTTAGATAAGCCGATTGTATCCACAGGCTTCATAATTAGTTCCTGAAATTGCCAAAACACCGCGTCGCTATCTCATATCTCCTTTTACTCACTTCCTAGAATTTCCGCATTATGCCTATTATAATATAATGTCGACTTTGAATAGTAAAATTCCGTTCGAAGGGCAGGTGTTTGTATGATTACACGTACGTCGTTATTATTATGCGTCATGTTTCAGAGTTAATTCCAAATTGGGCGTTCTAATGCCGTCAAATGAACCGTGGCTCAACGTAAATGGTTCCTGTACTTTCTGTATTGAAATTTAGCAATAAGAATACAAATCTGTTTCGAAATACTGAACCTAAAACCCCAAAAATGGCGGTCCCAGTGGCCGCGCGTTCTAAGGCGTAGGTCTACGGTCGCTTGCTTGCTGAGATTGTGGGTTCGAATCCCACCGATGGCATGGATGTCTGTCTGTTGTGAATGTTGTGTGTTGTCAGGTAGAGGTCTCTGTGACGGGCTGATCACTCGTCCAGAGGAGGCCTACTGACTGTGGTGCGCCGTTGTGTGTGATCTAGAAACCTCGTGCATGAGGAGACCATGACCCACTGGAGGGCTGTTGTTCCAAATTAAAAAAGAAACCCAAAAATAATTCAGTTCCGGGCTCAGTTCAGAGTTCTGTTGTCCATGTGGCTGAAATGTTACGTTGTTTTCAAGTTATGAAGTTTTCGGTGATGCGCGTCAACTGTTATTTCGGAGCAATTTCACATATTTTGATATTTGAAGAGCTTATTTTCAAAACATACAATACCATTTTGCGACAGCAGTTGGGTATATTTACAGAAGACTGAGGGATAAATAGATGTACGAAGTAAAACAGAAATTACGTAACCTACAGGTTCGTGTCTACGCGGCATTCTACAGCAGTAGTTGTACCCAGTCGGCGCACTTGAGGCCAGCATCGTGCAAGTGTTTCCACAGATAAGTCAGTTGTTGCCGCAGTGTCTTTAAAAGTAAGTTCGTTAATTATTGGGTGACTGAAGTGTTAAATAATGAGCAGCTTAATCAGTTTCGCGTGTAAACTTCAAACGCCGTAACTTAGCCGGTGTACCTGGACTGACTGTATTCCACGGAAGTTAGACCGTAGGTGAAATGGTAAATTGTTTTGCCCCTTAAACTAAAAATCAGACTATGAAGACAGATTGGGTCGCAGAGTTGAAACTGTCTGCGATTTGAGCGTCAACTGTGGACGTGGGAGAAGCATTAAACTCACACTCCGTCTTGGAGCAACAAACTGGGGCTAGGTGCCCCCAGAGACGTTCTGTCCGGAGTTATACCCGGCACCCCGCTGCTATTCCATCACTTACTGACTGAACTGACGCTTATCAAACGGTTTGGAAGTCACGTCTTATAGTCTAATAAGAAACGTGTTAAGAATGCACGTTGTCGTCAAAAATTAGTTATGTTAACAATATTCAATTTAAGTTAATTTTATTACGTTGTGTGGCGTGGGAATTAATGGAGAATTACAATGTAGAGTACCGGACAAGCAAAATTTAATCTCCCTATTATGTCATATCGGATGTCATGTTTCTCTTGTTTGTCTTCTGTTTTTGTGTGATCTTTTGTAACATTAAGTAATATAGTCTGCAGCCCCTTTGTACGGTCTGTGCTAAGAGTGGCGACAGGAAGACCATAAAGTGTTAATTCATCACAGTTTTTATTAAAAAGGGGGGAAAAGTGGTGTGATCCGTTTATGTACTCAGTGTGATGATATTTTTGCGAAATTTTAGTTTCGGTTGCAGTTCGCATTAGTCGTTTATGCCGCTATAGTTGGTAACTATGTAGTAACTGAATCTGAAACGGCGGTACTACCAACATTCACGTCCTTATGCTGAGCCGGGACAAACTACGTTCCCTGACACACACATTTATCAACCTCCCACCTCAACAGTAACGAGACTTGCGTCTAGTTCTGAATTCGTGCTCCCCTGAACCGAACTGAGTTGCAGTTCCAGCAGGTGCTCCTTGCGAGCCGTTCGGTCTGTGCGACGGTGTTAATGAGGGAGGCAGAAGTGCGTGGCGATGCATGTGTTCAGAAGTTCTGGTCATCAGACGACAACGTTAACAACAGGGACTTAAGTCTTGTGGGATATTATTGGTAAATTGTTACCGACATTTCGGATGAGCGTAACTGCTTTGCCTTTAAAATCGTTCCGGCCAAGAAGTGGTGAGAATCATAAATCTCCCAACCAGCGTTTACAATAGTTGTACCTTCAAAACTTGCAGCTTTGTTAACCAAACCTCCTTTTAGTTTTCTGTACTACATTAATATTGTCTGCGTTCGTTTTCGGTTTTTTAATATGTTTCTGCTTGTCCATGATAATTTCATTAAGTCATTTGTATTTCTTCCCCCAAATTTGTTTATCTTGGATGTCTATCAGTTAGTGGCAGATCGCAGGCTAGTTAATTATATGTGTGTGTGTATGTGTATACTGTATATATATATATATATATATATATATGTGTGTGTGTGTGTGTGTGTGTGTATTTATATACATATGTATATATACACATATGTGTATGTATGTGTATATATATATATATATATATATATATATATACATACATACATATACACACACAAATAATGTAAAGATACTCCAACACCACCACCAACACATCTACTCAAACTATCTCTCTCTTTATTGTGTCTTGTATTAAGTGGGGCGAGAGTGACGGAGGTCAGGTTAAAGAGCAGGAGACAAGTACGAATGAGGGGAAAATTAAAATATTGAGAGAGTAGTTTCAGCCTAGGACTAATCCGCGTGTGCCGTGTATTAAATGAAGGGGGTCCAAGTAAGGACTGTAATTTCTTCACCGTTGTAGACAACAGTGTGTGTATGGCTGTATCATTACAATGGGGAGAATCGAGTTAATATCCACCTGCCCCTTGCCAGTGGCTAGGATTATTTACCATTCCATTTCCTCCACCAGTAACCTTAGACATCCGGAGGGAAAAGTGCTTTCCCTTTGAAATTATGGTGTGTAATTAATGCTTACAGGGAAAGTAAAAAAGCTGTTAATAAAGACTTCATTGAAGTTTTATGACAATTAAGAAAGTTTTTATATTTGTATTTTTGTTCCTCTCAACGCCCTAATATGCCTTAATCATCTTTAAATTGGAAGTAAAATGACTGTCATTGATTATTGTTTGTAAGTGAAACAATTAGGCTAAGCAGAATTTAAAATGTAGAGAAATTAAGTTTTATTCATGTCTTTCGTGTAAACCTAGTTCAAAATAAGGAAGCATTATAATTCCCGACCCATAATTTACTTAAATAATTAGTTCCTCGAAATTTCAAACGAAAATACATTTTAAGAAGCCCGCATTTTGAACTTGCGTGGCCTACAGTTTTGTACTGCATTGTATGGTTTGTGCTATTTTGATGATGTTTCTATTCATAAATTGTTGTAGCATTAGTGTTTCACCCTCCCCAAGTTATGTTTTAATACAACGAGCGACATTTCCGTTAAGGCACTGCCTGTTTCAATTAGATTAGTGTAGACACTGGACAGTACCAAATTTCGTCGATATCTGTTCTGTAACTTCAAGAATTAAACTTTCCTTCCCAATCGAATTCTTAATTGGAAGGTGTTTGATACGTTTTATGTTAGGAATGCCTACAAAGTGCATTTTTTATTTAAGCCCGTCCCCCTTTTATCATGTAAATAACAGCTGTAAAACCAGCGATTCCCACCTTACCAACATTTTCAAAATCAGTGCTCCGTACTTCGACACAATATTAACTGCAGACAAACTGGTTTCTTATAAAACTGGCTAAGTAACTCAGTTTTAACGGTCTTATATTTTGTGTTAATCAGCCAATACCAATATCTTGTTTCACTTAACTGTTTTAATATGGCCTTGCGCACTGTGTTTCGAGACAGGTTTGTATTGGTTATTTTAAGGTTTGTGTCGACTGTTAGGGCCGAACCCAAGACCCATTTAATACGAAGGTTGGTACGCTAACCACTAGTCCATTAGCGTCTTGTACATTAAATATGCCTCAAAAATGGTCCGTGTCCCAATATAGGCTATTATTGCTATCATGTGGCCCCCTGCAGGATTGTCTCTTGCGCTTGTGCATCGTCACCGAAGCACATACTCTATTGTATGTTAAATATTAAATTTATTTGTATTTTGATATAAGGTGTTTAGCCTTTCGTAAGTCCGCTGCCCTTTCTCACTCCACGGTCGTTCTCTTTGTCTTATGTTGTGACTAAACGTAGGTATTTCCCCCTCTCTCATTATCTAATATTCCCCTTTCATGACTTGTGTTTTGACTTGTCTGTACTACAGTACGTTACCTTGATCAAGGCGTGGGAATCATGCTGCATCTAGGAACCGATCTTGACTTTGAGCGTCCGAGGTTATGCTTCTGCCTTGCTTGCCTGTAATCATCTTGAATTATAGTCGTGTTTGTCGTGCTTGGTTCACTGTACACCGTGTGTAATAATAGCCGACGTACACACAAGCCGGTATAATATTCGGTCCTTTTTAATTCAGAATCTTTGTGTATACTTTGCTGCTGCAGTAGACTCCACATCGTATCAGACTCTCGGTGAACAGGCTGTAGGGCAGCTGTTCTTAACCTGGGGTCCATCAACCCCTTGGGGGTCCGTGGATAGCTTTCATGGGTCCCTGAACTGTTGAGAAAAAAATTACTTCATTTTCACTAACCTCTAACTGCACTTCAGATTTTCATTCTATAATGAATGTAGGCAACAAGGTAATTTATGGGTTCTAGGCTCCAAAAATAGTGAACATCAATAAATAATACTATCTAAAATTATTATGGCCTAAGAAAGGGAACCAGAATACAGCGTGATTCAAAAAGATGGACGCAATTGTACACAGACAGCCTATTTGCTCAAATTGTTGATTCCAACGACAAATGTTCTTCCTCATTGGAGGTTGAATGTTGAAACGAAGACGAAACGCACGTTGTACAGCAGTCGCCGACTCAGTTTTAATGAACTCACGAACGCAAAAAATATTGTGTTGCATAGTAGTCACTTGCTCTCAACTGATGCTGCTGCACGGCTGTGCGCTAGGCAAGCGCTATAGCGGTGGTGTTTGAAAATTTAGGACCTTCTCTTTCAAATGTTATGTGGGTCATTCACATACCATGTATAGTTTAGGAAATATAGACGTACGAAATCGAGTCCATCTTTTTTAATCACGCTGTACATTTTCCTTGGCACTGATGTAAAAAAATTAATTTAAAATTGTCTGTTTTTTAATTGTATTTATTGCCTTGTTTTATTGGAATAATAAAGACGCCCATATATGAACATATTACAGATTTGTTATTTTTTAATATTTTGAAAGCTGTATTTAAGCATAATTGGTTTTCTTTGTAATGAAATTTATAATGTAGATTGTAATACATAGATATAGATTCTAAATCAATGGATTTTGTTTTGTGCATTTAAATACAATTTTCTGAGAAGGGGTCTGTGGGTTTCTCCAGACTCTCAACGGAGTTCATGGCACAAAAATGGTTAAGAGCTCCTGATGTAGGGTATTTGCGTGCTGATATAAGAACTTGAGTGTCTGGTACTGGCTGTGTTTTGAAGTTTTTTAGAGTTTCGTGTCGTGATGATAATGAACTTCATTACACTGCTCGGTTGCTAGAGTGCCAAGCATAGCCGAGTGCTCGATGTGTATACAGTTATGTCCTTTCACAGAATTAAAAAGTAATAAATTAGAAGTCACTTCAGGAAGAAATTAAGAACAAATGATAGTCGGGAAGTGCGTGCTAGTGTTTAGTTCATACTCCTTTGTGTTTTTGTTTCTATAGTAAATTATAAATTTTTCGTGTTGTTTTGTGTGGGCGTCAAATTTGGGCATCTACCATAAGAGAAGACTCTGGCATTGAAGGTGTCTGAGAACCGAATGTTTAGACGAACATTAGGAACCCACACTGAGAAAGTCGGCGAGGGTTGAGAAAGTTGCGTAAGGACGTGCTTCCTAATTTGTTATCATGATCAAATCACGAAGGATGAGTTAGGCGGGCCATATAGCAAGCACGGAAGAGATGAGAAATTCGTGCATAACGTTGGATGGAAAGTCTGAAGAGAATATTTAGAAGACGTCGGGGCAGCTGTGAGGATTGTGTTAAAATGAATCTCAGAGAAGCGGGTTGAGTAGATGTGGAGTAGATTCATTTGGCTCAGGAAACGTGGGTTGCATAACAGGCTTGGAAGTTGTTGGCTAGCTGAGTGCTCTTCGTTTCTCCAGAGACACTGTCTGCTTTGAATTCTGACTTACTTATTCTTGAGACCAATTTTTTCATTGTGTGCAGTCATGCACTTCCTTCAGTCTCCGCCAGATGACCGAGAAAATAGTCAGTGGGCCGCAGCGAATAAGCTGTGCTGTGTACGACCGCGGAATGGGGGCTGGATTCGTGGTAGGGGTAACTGATTTGTGTGTTCTCCAAACGTTCCAGACCGTGGGGCCCACCCAGCCTCCTGTCCAGTGGGTAATGGAAGCTATTTACCTGTGGGTAACGTAGTCGAGTTGTGTTATATGTATGCACAATATTCTTATGCTATCATAGCGTAGTGCTTAGGTCAGCACAGGAACAACTTTATCTTTACCTTTACTGGGAGTTGCTAGAATGCATTACTTATACGTAGGGGTGAATATCTTGGGTTTTTAAGGCGATGTGCTTTCAAGTTACGATCTTGTATATCAGGGCTGACCAACATGCTTCCCTAGAGTAGAGTATTTGAGGCCCTCGGTCACGTGAATAGTTTCAGAAATACTATTTAACAAACTTAACATAACGGGTCTACAGAACGTAATATGACGCCTTTGTTAACAGAGAAAATGTTTACAAACTATGACTCATCACTTTTAAGACAGCATACAGTAAACTAATCATTCTTTGTGTTTGGCCGTGTTTAGTATGGCCTACTTACTTGTCATTAGACCGTACTTTTACCGTAACTTATTGTCTGTAAATAACGGCCTGCTAGTTAATTCAGTCTCCTCCCCCCATTTTCAATATATGTATTATAGACAAGTACAGCCCTCAGGCGAATTATGCGGCCGTCCTGAGAGTTGAAGTTGGTCATCCCTGTTTTATGTCGTGACACAGTGCACCAACATTTCGGAGGAACAAACTGACTGCAGAGTCTGCACAGTGTACAGATTTGTTCTGTGAACAGAGTGCATGACAGTTTCTGACCCTTGATTTTATACATAAACCGCAACGGGGTGTTTGATAAAATGGCTACGCGTATGAACCCTCCAAACCACAGTGGTTACTATATGTATCACGCCCTGTAACATTAAATAGGTCTTATAGAGTGACTGTGTATTACTGTGCTTGTGGGATTGAAGAGCCGTCTGTCTACAAACAGAATTAATTGATTAGATGAATAATGGAGATTGTGTTTACCGTAACCTAGGAATTTGAACGTTTAAAATATATATTCCTTCAGATGTGAATACATAGGACTGTACAGGTCTGCTGAGGTAGTGTGGCATAGGAAGTAACTGCAGCTCCAAAGTGAACGTATGTACATTATCGACGGAGTAGTTTGGTGTAGCGATGACTTACTATAGTTGTATTCGGACAATGTCTGGTTCAAATTTTGACCAGGACGTCGGCAATCCTGCCTGTGGTGTTACGTGTTTTTTTTTCTCTGTCTTTCCGGGCAATGACGGGATATTGACTCTGTCATACACGGTCATTTCATTCAAAATCTTTTCCAGTTGTTGGCTGGATTTTCGTATCGTATGAGTCTATATCTTCTGAGGTACTGATGGCGTCGTAAGATCAACCACAGGAAAAGTGCTGAATTTTCACTTGCAACGTTTTGGGTGTATGCCGAACTGTATGTATCCTGGTGGTCTCACTCAGTACCTGAGAGCTGTCCATTCTCTTTGATTCAGTCTATTGCCTGAGAAAGGCTTTACGACATTCACTTAGTGTCTTACTGACAGTAAGTGATAGGTGTGAAATCCTGTTTTGAGAAAAGCGTGAGTTGCAGAGGTGACTGATCTAAGAAGTGTGGCTTTGTCCAGGGATAATTCATACCTCACGAGTGGAACATTAGTTTCGCTTTCCAGTGCTACTAAATTATCACCATCACGCCCCTTGGTTTTGCCGCCAAGTAAATTCCTTTAGAAACTGTAGATGTAATTTCATGTCTCACAGATAAAACAACTTTTATGTCGTCTAGAAATGTGTTATGGGATAGGCTATAGACTCCTAGTAGCTTGAAGAGCACATTATTGTATATAAGTAGGCCTAATGCAGCTTGTTGTATTTTACATCGTTCTTACAATGCAATTTAGAATTAATCTTATTTTGCGGAGAATGAGTGGTGAAGTTGCTAGGGTGTGTAGCAAAGTTTGGGGAGATAGTAAATATACTCGAAATTTTAGCCGGGATATATTAAGAAAGATTTGCGTGGGGATAACATTCAGCTGGATTTTAAACAATTATGTGATGTTGCATTTCGGGATCTTACATGTATATCAGGATGTACCTTGAGAGCAGGCTGTTTGATTTTTGTAATTAAGCCTCGAGTTCGATAAATGTTAGAGAATTTGTTGAATAGTTGACCGAGCGTTGGCTTCTCAAGGACTGTGCCTAAAGTATAAAAAGAAACATTCATGTCGTGTATGCAGCGTAGCTCTTACCTTACCTGGCGGGCTACTGAGCAGCTCCAAACAATCTTTGCAGAATTGGGTTTTCTCTACATCAGAAAGGGAACTTGATTCAATCGAATTTAATTAGTCAGTGCTAAAGGTAAGAGGAACAATGCCTACAGATTTTGTTACTGTTTCAGCTCGTTCGAGTGTCCAGGTTCCTCTCTTTTTAAGAGATGTTTACATAGGTTTGCTTGCTTATGAATTCTCTTCTTACAAGCTGCTTCTTCATATTTATTGTTACATTACTACTGCTGCTGCTGTTGCTACCACTACTACTATTTGTTGCTGCTACTACTACTGTTGCTGCTGCTGCTACTACTACTACTACTGCTGCTGCTGTTGTTGCTACTACTACTACTACTACTACTACTACTACTACTGCTACTATTAAACTGCCCGTGTCGCAGGGTCCGCACTGAATAATGCGACATTTGACGTTCTCCAGCGATGTTGCTGAAGACCGAAGTCTGCAAACATGTGACGTTGTGTCGCTGGGTAAGTGGTTTGTGACGTTCCCAACGAGCGTAGTAGAGCACGTTAGAAACGTGATGGCACACGCGCAGAAACCAGATTTGGTCTTTCAGAGAAACGGACGAGTCCATTTAAATTGGACCGCTATCCTAACAGTCCATGAGGACCCTACAGTGGCTGCACATAGACTACAGATGCACCTAAACAAAATCCAATCATGGTTAAAAACATGGAGAATGAAGGCGAACGAAGCAAAATCAGTACGGGTCACCTTCACCCTCAATAAGATGACATGTCCTCCTGTCAAATTAAACAATGATCACCTACCCTAAGCGGACGAGGTAAAATACCTAGGTATCCATCTAGACCGGAGACTCACCTGGCGTAAATACATAACCGCTAAACGAAAACAACAGGACCTCAAACTATGGAACCTGTACTGGATAATCGGTCGCAAATCTCAGTTATCACTTGAAAACAAACTTCTAGTCTATAAAGTAATCCTAAAACCAGTCTGGACCTACGGAATCCAACTATGGAGAACTGCATCGAACTCAAATCTAGAGATACTAGAGCGATTCCAGTCAAAAGTGCTACGCATAGTAACAGATGCTCCACGGTATGTTCCTAATACTATAATCAAAAGTGATCTACAAATACCAACGGTCAAGCAAGAAGCACGAAAATTCAGTGCAAAATACCGAAAACGACTCGACACTCACCCCAACAACCTAGCAAATACATTATTTCAAGAGCAATTCGGAACTCGCAGACTTAAGAGATTGTATCCTACTGACCCCGTCACTAATCGTTAACTAACTCGGCAACATTCACCTGAGACAACATCAATCCTTGCGATTGAGAATAGAAGAGAGAACTTCACTGGAAGTATCTCCTACATGTTTCTAGCGCTATCTACACAACGGTTACTAAATGTCTCCGGACAGACTGTAACAAACAAGGAATTCAAATTTAAGAAAAAAAATTTAAATTGGGGAGGGGGGGTCAGTTCAGTCGAATACTGGCAGCCGAGGTGTGCACATCAGCAGTAGTAATGGTAGTAATGCTGGATACACCATGTTCTGAGGTAGAGTGCAAGACTACTGGCTACCCACTCCACTCGCATGTTCCCCCTTCACTTCCCCTAACGTGCGTCACCGTGTACCATCAGGTTTCAACTGAGCTCTACCTCCATCTTCCGCGTCAGGCTGTCCAAGGCTCTTAAACTACTGAACCCCGTAGATGAAGGCTCTACGTTCCTTCGAAACGTCGGAAACCACTCACCCAAAGACAGTGTCATGTCCTAGAAGGGTTGATTTCCCCTGCATTAACGGGTTTGTTTCTTTGCTGTTCTGGCAGCGGCAGTAGTTTGGACTTCCCGCGAGTAATGGATATTTTTTCAGCAACTATTCTGGAATAATGTGAAATTTGCAGAGGCCATAGCTTGTTTGTAGCAATGCTACCATAGGATGCTGTTGGAAGTGCTTTGTTTCAAGTTCAGAGGCTTAGAACTCTTGTGACAGATCTTCGGTCCCACATTCATTGCTCAGTCGGTTATTGGTACTGCTGTCATACTAATTTAAGCATTCCGCCCCAGCCGTTTAATGTTGTCGTCTTCTGCCTCTGCTTATTGCGGTCAGGTTGTTTTTGTATGTGGTTTCCACGGACGCGAACGGCATCCTGACAAATAAACAATTACCCCCTAAGACCAGTTATGTCATCACTAATTCAGTTACAAGGCAAGAACTTGCAAGTTAGTAGTACGTCTTCCCGAAAAAGTTATGGAGGCTCGTGTTACCCATGTATTGAGTATTTTTCTCTGCTTATTAATTTCCTTTGTATAATCTGACTATTTTAGCGGAAGATGTTTTCTGGGCTTCCTTGTGTGATTCAGGGCGTTGTTCTGTCCTGTGCCCTGCTGGCGGCCCTCACAAAAGGGCTCAGCTGATGTGGAAAGTGCTTTTACGTTGACCGGCTGAGCTTCCTCTTGCTGGATAGTCTTTTGACCGGTACGACAGAACTCTTTCTGTCCCTGTGTTCTGTACACCGTTCCGAGTGAAATGTGATTATCTACTGACCACTGACTCAGAAATGGCTGACACGTAATTCCTCTGTAACTTGTATTCATTTGTGAAATTCACAAGAGGGGAGTAAAAAAAGCTTCGTTAGGGTTTTATTGGTAACCACGTAAGCTGCACCGATTTTATTGATTTATGTGCTGAGGGGATGAACCTCTGTATGAAACGTTAGCAAAGGGCGTTGACTTCTCGTGACGAAGGGGTATCCTTGACTATGCCTGTTCCTGCGTAGGAATGATTTACGCTGGGCTGGCAAACTCATGCTGACAAGGCAAACTTCGCTATTATTTTAACTTTGTTGTTCAAATAATTTCTTGCATTTTCACACCTGAACCTTATATCAAAAGGAAAGCTGTCACTGTACTTGCTACGACTGTACGTGGGGGAATGGAGGTGTAACTGCACTGATTCTTAACCTCAGCACTGGGTGGATGCAGGTGTTCATGTTAATTTTTTATATATTTTCCTCGAAAACTGGCAGTAAAAGAGTGTATTTTTTTGTCTAATTCGTTTTACGATTTGCTCGAACGATGGCTTTATTTAAGTGAGTTTTATACTCTGTGTTTGTAAGAAGATCGTTTTCAAAATTTTGCATGTAAATATGCTCTGTCTACCACATGTTTGCACACTGATGTTTATCTTACGGAATCAGTTGTCCCATGAGTTCGGGTAAAAGGATGTTGCTTTCTTCACATATGTAAATGGCATGGAAGAAATACTAACACATATTTCATAACCCGAACTTCAGTGGTGTTGCAGTTATGATACAAGAATCTTGTGTTCACTGTTCTAAACTTACAAGTATTATAGGTTTGGAGTAATGAGTGGATGATTCAGGAATCCCGTTTTGTTTTATGAAATTAGATGGCAGAGGTTTAGACTCAAGATTCTGTGTTTCAAGAATCCTGTGTTCTGTTTGCTAAACTTACAGTTTTGAAATTGAATGCTGCATAAATCATTTGTTGTTTTATAACTTTAGATTTCAGTAGGCCTACAGTGAATATTACAATGTGTACAGCATGAAATCTTATAGCATGCTTTACTAACTTGTTACATAGCCACATTTGTTCATTGTTGACACGTTTTATACTACAGCATGTTTTGTACTTCATAATTTGATTCGTGTCACATTTTTCTGTAGATAGAAATGCTCGTACAATCGGTAAAATTCTGTCGTACTATGTTGACTTAATTTCTTTGTAATCTAAAGTAGCTTTCTGTTATATGGAGCTGTTTCTTATTATCTGTAACCTGTTATCTGGAGCTGATTGATTTATGTAAGCGGCTTCACGTTATGTGGGGCTGCTTCGTGTTATTTTAGTGGTCTGTTGTCTGAAGCTGCTTAATTTATCCGAGTGGCTTCGCGTTACCTGGGGCTGCCTATTATGGTGTGAGTGCTCTGTTATCTGGAGCTGCTTGGTTTATGTGAGTGGCCTTATATTATCCGGGGTTGCTTTATATTCTTTGATTGGCCTGTTACTTGGAACAGCTTGTTTGTCCGAGTGGCGTTGTATTACTTGGAGATGGTTTACTTTATCTGAGTGGTTTCCTCGTACCTAGAGTTGCTTCATCTTATCTGAAGTAGCTTCTCTTATTTTGAGCTGCTTCATATTTGTCTGATATGCGTATTATCGGAGCTGATTAATTTGAGGGTTTTCCCATTATCTGGAGCTGCTTCATATTTATCTGAATGGCATATCGGAGTTGATTGATTTGAGTGACTTCATGTTATCTGGAGCTGTTTCATATTATCTGAGTGGCCTACATTTCCTGCGGGCCCTGTGTCTATCGGCACAGCATGGGCTTCCATTTCTCATATTAAAAATACAGTATTTCTTTAAAGACGCTGTCCCTCAGTTCCGCACCGCCTTCCGTTTGGGCAGCATCCGTATCATCAGCGGTATTTCTTCTCGCATTAAGCTGTTGTTTCGTCACTGGTCTCTCAGCTGCCTGCCTCCCTTCCTGCCTGTCAGAATTTCTAATTCCAAATTAATGTCGTTCCGCCCGTTTCACTTGCCGTTCTTGGTATCTTTGAAGACAACTTCATACAGTTCCAGTTACCATAATACATGTGTAATGATGGTGTATATTCCGCTTTGTAACCGTAGTGTCTGTCAGTGTGGGATATCAGAGTGCTCAGTGATTGCAGTAATGCTGTTTGTCATTTCAGTATGTACGAGGGAGAGTCAACTGAAAACCTTAAAAGTGCGATAAAAATTCGAACAGGTCGGTTGTCTTGTAAGTTTCCAACAGTGATACTTATGGTTTGAAGAGTGGCCGGCAGGTGGCAGTACGATACTACATAGAAAAATGAAGTCACTGTGTACCTTTTGTGTTCAATAAATTACGAGATCATACATATTTAAGGTTTTCATTTGACTCACCCTCGTACTAACTGGGCATATAGCGTTTTCGTGGCGATGGTTGTGAATAACGTTGTCGTCTGGGATGTGACACGATGTAGTGTGATAGAATTACGTCAACGCTTTGGACGAGCCTGCTGCGCCACTTTTCAGGATGTAAGCAGCATGTCTTTGAAGCTCTGATACATTTTTTTGCAGTTTGCACATCGTCATATCCCAGATAACGGTCTGTTCCCTTATTTATATTTGGCAGACTGGATATGTGACGACGATATGACGGGAAAACTACAGACACTTTATGGAGCTTGTGGTACTTAGAAATATAATGAGAAAGTACACGGTGGTAAAATTTTATAAATGTATGGCTATTCCTGCACTCGTATACCGATTCAAAAGTCGGGCCAAAACACAGCGAGATGAAAGACAAATACCTTATACGGAATTGAATTTTTTTTTATGGGGAGAGAGAGATTAAACCAAATCGGATAAGTTACGAAACGAGGACATCAGAAATGAACTACAAGTATTCTCGTTGATGTTTTGCTTGAGTTGGAAGAAATGGTTGTGGCGTGTACAGCGATTGGATGAAGACAGACTTCTCAGAAAAGGCAGTAACATGCAGCAGTACTTCGCAAATGGTGTTCCGTAGAACTCCTAACCCTGACCTAACTCAACATTAAGATACCCGTTCGCGAAGTGAAAATAAGGGTCCAGCAAGAAGCATCCATTTGAGTATTAACAGTGCAATTCAAATATTATTGCTATAGTAGTCACATAATTTTTATTTTTATTTTACAGTGGTTCATTCGTTCAGACATTTCGGAATGGTTATATTACTAGAAGAAATACGGTAACCATCTTTTTTTGGTAGGCTCGATCTTCGTGTAGATTAGGTACGACTTCTGTTTCTGAATATATTGAGTTTAATAAAATGTTCATATCTGCACGTTGAATATTTATTTATTTATTGCTGTCATTATTTGTGGTATTTTCGCTTCATCTGTATGAATGTTGTTACAAGTTCAGAAAAAAATATTCCAAGTTTCAAAGGGTTTCATGGCTGAATTTAGTAGAGGAAAGTGCCATGTTGAGGAAAATAGAGCGAAGACACGAACGCCCGAGAAAAACGTGGAGCCGTAACAGACATTGCTTGTGCTACGACGTGAAGACGATGACGAAGATGAATAAGAGGAAGAAGAAAGAAGAAATTAGCTAATTGGAGCAGTGTCCTGCATGAGAAGCTAATAGTCGCCCAGCTGGTCAAGAAATTTACATGATTTATGGGACCCGAATTTTCATTGCCCTGCTCACAGCAGTTCGCCACCGGTGCCTATCCTGGGTCAGTTTAATCTAATGTACACCTCGGAAATAAATTAGATAAATTTTAATATTATCACGCTCGCCGGCCATATGTGTACGTCTCCTAAATGGTCTGCTGCTTCCAGGTTTCACTTACATTGTTATAAAATTAATTTTCGTTTAAGAAATGGCGGTCAGGGAATCCTTTTACTGTAAGGTGGTTCAATGTGATACCATTCTGTTTTGTGGACCTTTTAGCGAGGGCCGTTACAGTGTTTGTATGCACGTTACGAAACAATAAGTCGTTAGTTGCCGTTTCGATTCTGTTCTTTGTGTAGGCAGCTGCATGAGTATAAATATGTGTGTTTGTGTGTGGGCACCGTTATGTAGACAAAATGCAGTTCCTTTTGTGAGCCTGGGCAGTGTTTGAGGCAAGATACTGGTCTGAGCTGCTGCTCTGGCATAAAATAAGCAAGATGCAAGTTAACGGGTTGTCAAAGGAAACGGTAAATAAATGTTGACGGATGTGTTCCTCTACATAGGAAAAAGAGTGGAATCTAGCCTGAAGCGTATACATGGCTTACAGAGCCCAATCTACTCGGATGTTCGTCACCGGAGTGAGACCGTTACTGGGGAAGGTAAGGACGATGTTGTTCCTGTCAGACACTCTTTCGTAAGGTGGACATTAAGACGACTGGTCCTTCTCCTTTTTAAAACTCTGTAGTAACTTCTTTGTACCGTCGAATTGACTTTAAATAGCTCTACGTTTTACTCTTGGAGTTTATTTATAGATTTCATGCAACTGTTACAAAGGAAGACGAGAATTTCCGTACATAGCAATAACCGGTTGCCTTTTACAGTGGAGACAGACTAGGTAGGATGTGAATTTATGACGTAAGTCCTTCCTAACTAACTTCATGGAGCAGTACCTTTCTTGAGAAGCTAATGGTTTCTGGCCTAGTCAAGAAATATCCCACTTATATCCAATCCGTTGGTTCATTACCTTACTCACAAGACCCTGGCATTTGTCTCTGTCCTGAGCGAGTTCAATCCAGTCCACGTCTCCTGTTCTATTTCTTGAAGATCCATTTTATTTCGACGCCTGTGTCTTCCAAGTGGTCTTCATTCCTCAGGTATCCCTAACAAAACCTCTGTACACCTCTATTTTCCTCTTACATGCAACGTGCTTATGCCCTACATGAAAGTACAAATGTGAGGTATTTTAAGTCTCTGTGCTGTGTGTATTCATATGACCCCCATTTGAAACCTTTGGTCGATTTTCACGAAATTTCGTTTTAGCCTGTGTGATTTTAGGACACCCAGACTTCGTAATCGACGATAGTTTGTTGCAGGTACAATTAAGTTGTGGCACAATACTGCAGGTTCATGGCACAATGTGATAAGTAAGTATGTTATTATAGTGCATTTCTTTTAAATATTGAACATTTGGGCAAGACACGTTTAAAGTTGGGGGGTTTGGCTCTTAATTATGTCCGTATTTTATGTCTCATTCAACTTCTGCTCTATTTTAATGTTAATTCAGCGACTGATGACGTGAATATCGTACATCAAGAACACGGAAACTCTGTTACCCGCTAGATCTACGCGTACCGGAAATTTAGTATGATCATATATCTTTATTGGAATACAAAATAAAGTTATGTAGCTGTCAGCTGACAGACACATCGAAAGTGTGTCTGATCTTGAAAGTGTTTAGAATGGCAGAAACACACCGAAGCTGCAGTTAGGAGCGCGTTAAATACGATTGACCCTTGTAACTGGTCGGTTTAGGATCTTTTGTCTTCCCATTTAGTAAATAAGGATGAATAATCGAATATACTTCGACGTCAGGTGGTACGTAAAAATTACACCCAACCCCTATTCAGTAGGTAAGGGGGGCTTGTTTCCCTGGCGTAGAACGGCCGTAAAGTTATGTTGACTATTTATCTCCATCTAGTGCCGATGTTTAGAGTGAGTGGATCTATACCTCCACTCCCCCTTTATACTTTCATGTCGTGCGCATATAAAATTTGACCGTACCGTTCTTTTTTTATGACGCTGTAGTGATATTCTGTTGTTAGGCTTGTCTTTTCCTTGGACATTAATTACGTCGTAGGTTGACGCTGAACCCTTGACTTTGAAAGTCATAGAGTGGAACTGCAGACAACCGGACAGTGCGATTCTCTGACAGCGTTGTTAAATAAACTGCGTGCAGGTAAAATGTACATGCTGCGGTACAGAAGGAAGAAATCACGTTAGATGTAGGTAACGGGGTAGTTATTTAAATAACCCTAATTTGAACAAATTATTTCATGGCTAATGCTCAGGATAGAGACCGGTGACGGACACTTATAAATGCGGTAATGAACTCTCGGGTTCCACAAAGTGCGGGAAATTTTTTGACTATCTGAGAATCGATTAGCTTCTCTAGAAGGACTCTGCTCCATGGCATTAGTATTTCATCACCAAGTTTGGTAATAAGGATAATTTAGTGACCGTTTTCAGAATTGTAGGATTTTGAAGAATTGTAACTGTGTGCAGTACAAAAGCGTGAATTATAAAACTCTATACATCTAATTATACCTGAGTTTGAATGCTGGCAAATTTGAGCAAAGCCTTAATAGGATTGCGGTTTGAAACTGTTATTTAAACTTGGATAATTGAAATGCATACGGTAGGTGCGTACAATATGGGATTGAACGTTACATATTCAATCTGTTTATATTTTCCTATTCATGGCTGGATACGTACTTTACTTTCCATTGTTAGACTGCTTTATTGTTCCATTTTCCATACTAATTTTTGTATGTTCCTCGATTTAGAGCTTTTATTGAATTTATGTACCGTTTAAAAGTAATGCTCACTACATTTTTGCATGTAATTTGTCATTGCAAACTCCTTGAAATTTCCGCACAAAGGAAAAAATCGGCAGTTTTAGTCACGGACTGAATACTATTCCCGCTTGATTGTAACATCATATGTATCTAATTATAAAGTGAATTGCACTTCTGCGTCAAAATCGTGAATTCACCGTTTGACTTTTATGGTTTAGCACGTTTCAGTTTCTGAGGGATGGAATGTGAAATTATCAAGTCATGGGATTTTAATTGTGATGTTTCTTGCTGCTTAAATTCTAGGAAAGATTCCGCCACTCTCTGTTTCTGGCGATTAATTTTCGATGCTCAGCTTGCCTTTGTGTTTTACTTCCCTGTCAGAGCTTAATTATGTTTTCAAATTTCTACAGCATTGCTTTCTGTTCCACGAAACCCTTACAGAAATTTACTGTAGGCATTTGGCATTTCGCATCCTGGAAACTAGGCTGCCAGTGCGCAAAATCAAAGGAATTGCAGTCGATTGTTTTTTAGGCATTGTGATGGAAGACTGCCCATATGGTCCATAGCGACTTAGTTGTGTAGATAAATTAACCTTTAAAAGCACAGTAAAGCCTAATGTTACCTATACTTCTATATACCGCTTGAAGTAACATTCAGAAACTCTGCATTTTGCCCACATACTGTATTTGTCTGTGTGTTTGTTACTGTTCTCAGAGTGAGTAGGATTCATTGGTCTTTGTAATGTTGACGTTGTTTGTTCTCTGTGATGTAGATTTTTATAATATTGTGATAATGAGAATTGTTGGTCTATGGCGGTGTATACCGGCTGAGGTGAGTTTGTGCATGCTGTGGGTAATATTTTACTTGGACGGAGCACTTTGGAATATTATATTTCGGCGACTTAATTTGAAATTCTGATTTGGGAAAGTAATGTAGTATTGCATAAACTTTAAAGAAAGGGGGCGAGAAATTAATTTAAATCTTGACGTGGCAACCTTAGTCTGAAAAGTGTAAACTTTTTATTTTGTAAATTTTGTATGTACTATAAACTATTATATTTTAATATGAAACTGACTGTATCATACTCTGTGCGTTGCTGCACCGAAGCAGTCATACGTTGATACAGCACACCGCGCGTTGACGCTTGTTTCGCCTAATGAGGAAAATAAGATTCGTGTTTGGTAGCACTTTTATATTTCTGCTGTACAAATATAAATCGATTGATAACAGCTTCTTATAGGTAAAGACGGATCCAGCGAGTGTCTATTCGGACACACTACCGGTGGAACCTCCTTTAAGGGGAATTGAGACTGTTTGAGGTAAACGGCCCTAGGGAGGCACTAGAAAATTGGTGTGTATAATGCATTTGAATTGTAGGTTTCAGAGGGTCAAAGTCTGAACTTTTCTGGAGTGCCCTTTTTTGTTTAACAAGACGAATTTTTAAGCAGATTTATCGAACTGAACCGGGCATAGTCAGAAAATCACAGGTTTCATCTTTATGAAAACTTATTACAGTGTTATGGTGTAACGTTTTGCCATTGGAACAGGAGTTTAGGCATTAATGGCTTCTTCCCAGTCTACACGATCACCCTTCACAACTTTGTTGTCCTGACGCGCTCAGTCTGGTAGGTGATGCTCTTTCGGGAAACAGGTGTGGTTCACCGAATCACATATAGTTTTAATTATTTCTTTTTTTTACTTGTTTTATTTACTCAATTTATTCTTGATATAAAATAACGGAGCGCTATATCCAGTAAAACAACTAGATCATTTCTAACAAACTGACACAGTCACTTCTCTGTACTCCCACTTACACCACACTCGTGCGCGACTGAATTCGCACTGGATTGCTAGCGTCCGTTATCAGCTCCTAACTGTTTCGACGTTTAAATCTCTCCCATCCTACATATCACCAACGGTCCTGAATATAAGTTGATGGATTAACTTACAGCGCATGCCATGAGCCGTCCGTAACTGACGCCAGCAATCCTAAGAAACAACTATACTAAAATGATCGGTTACACCAGTCATATCATATGGAATGGAAAGGCCTGAGTCTAACTTGGCATCAGTGTTGGTCGTTGTGGTGGTAGCGGTAGCAGAAGCAGCAGTAGTAGTAGTAGTAGTAGTAGTAGTAGTAGTAGTAGTAGTAGCAGTAGTAGTAATAGTAGTAGCAGCAGCCGTAGTAGTAGTAATAGTAGTAGTAGCAGCAGCAGTAGTAGTAGTAATAGTAGTAGTAGCAGCAGCAGTAGTAGTAGTAATAGTAGTAGCAGCAGCAGTAGTAGTAGTAGTAGTAGTGGTAGTAGTACCACTACTAGTTGTAGTAGCAGTGGAGACTGCGGCGGCAGCAGTAGGAGTAGTAGTAGTGGTGGTGGTGGTGGAAGTGGCGATTATAAGCAGCCGTTTTATATTTATGTCTTATATTTTAGCTGTCTATCTAAATCTAATGAGCCCAATGTTTGCGTATAGGATTTTGAGTTTTAACTTGGTGCGTACGGGAGTTCGCCACCTACACACTAACTGGTGTCCTGGACGGGATAGCTGATGGGTGCACAGACGTTTGTATTAATCTTTCTTCTAAACACTACTTTGAGTATAATTCCATAGCACTTATTCCATGAAAGGTGTTTTATGTCTTATTTGTGAACATTTTAATCAATGTGCGTAGTGACATTCATAGAGCTGATTAAAATTGTATGTGACGTATTCAAGGTTTGTAAGTTCTCCATTTGTATGCTGCAAGAACAAAAGTTACAGAATTGTAATTTTATCTGCTGTTTGGTATGGGTACGAAACTTGACCTCTCACTTTAAGAATGAGCATTGGCTATGGATGTTCGAGAATAGGATGCTGAGGTTGATGTTTGTTCCTTACAGGAGAAAGTAACAGGAGAACTGAGAAAATTTCATAGTGGAATATTTCGTGGTTTGTTCCCACCAAATATTATTTGGGCTATAAAACAAGGAGGATGAGAAGGGCAGGACTTGTGGCACGTACTGGGGGAGAGAAAAGATGCAGACAGGGTTTCGGTCGGGAATCTGAAGTATATATATATATATATATAGCACGTTTAAGATTATATATTGAGGATAATATGAAATGGATTTTAAAGGAACAGGATAGGAGGACGTGGCGGGGATGGGTCTGGCTCAGTACAGGAATGGGTATTGGGTTTTGTGAACACTGCATTTACCATTTGCGATTCATAAGACTTGGCGAATTTCCTGCCTAACACAGGAACTGTTATGTTTTCATTCAGGACGTTATTCCATCGTTTTGGCTAGATAGTTCGTTAATTAATTAGTTCATCATTAATGCATGTCAGATTTTAGACATATGAGACCAAAGAGAAGAGTCTGCAGAACAGCCGTTGTACGTAGAAGAATGATATTAAAATGGATATTGAAATATTATGTCTGTATGAAGGCGTGGACTTGGTTCAAGTGGCTGTATTCACAATATCTCGCCATTGGCGCCCATCCTGACATGATTTAATCCAAAACCACGCCGTAATTCGTGTAACATCCATTTTAATGCTTTCTTCAAACAATGCCTAGCTCTCTCACAAGTGATGTCCCAGTACGTTCTTAAACTAAAATTCTGCATGTATTTATCTCTTCCCGGCGTACGTGCCCTGCACATGTCGTCCTCCTCCATTCAATCGCCCTGCTAATATTTTGGGAGGAGTACAAATTATTAAAACCCTCATAATACAGTTTTCTCCAGCCACTCGTTATTTTCTTCTTCATCATGGGTCCGTATGTTGGCGTCAGACGTTTTAACGAAGGGATTTTTTGGGTGTTAATTAAACAGTAAGTAAATGGAATGGATGCAAGACTGTTGTGAACAGACATTAGTGTAACTCGAAAACATTTCCACGATTTTGTTGTCAGGTTCATAGTATGGGACGATTTATGCGGGGTTAAGTTAGCAGTTGAGAGGAAGGTCATAGATTTGTCTTAGTATCCAAAGAGCGTATTTATTGATCATGCTGTCGGCATTAGTGCTCAACAGAAGCAAATGTACACACAAGTAGCTTTTCATGCATGGTTACTGCCGGGTGAACGGGCCTTGAATTATTGAACTGTTCTCCTGAAATAGAAAATCCGCGTCTTGTCAATACAAGCGCTTCCTTTCTCGTCTGTCATTCTACTTTTATCCCCTTGAGCGCATCGGTATCCCCTTGGCGACCTTGACCTCAAACTGTGCGAGTTGTGCAGGAGAAACGAGGTCAGTGAAGCGAAGAAGGCGAGCAACTGGCTTGGCTGGGGGGGAAAGAGTCTTTGATCGGCCTTGATCGTTGACCCAAGGGCCATGACATGCCATGGTGTGACCGGGGGATCCCCTAACACCGCCGCGCCTCGTCGTCTAGACGCTGATAGTAGTGGTTATAGTCGCAGCAGCAACATGCACGGAAAAAAGAGAAGCGAATGGTGGTTAGGGGCAGTAGGAGGTGGAGGTTTGTAGTAAGCGTGTAGAGCCGAGTATTGGACTGCAAATCCAGACGAAGAAGACACCGACAGCGGGTCCCGGTGATTCATCCCTATAAAATAAGAGTTGGCGTGTAGACGATGTGTCCTGCTCCCAGCCTTTCGAATGTCCAGATTTCGCGGTTTACCGCGGTGTAGTTGATGCCAATGCTATGCCTAGGCCCTGCTGTTTCTCCTAAAGACAATCAGAACAGGCCTTGCCTACTCTGGTTGTTTCGCTGCGTAGGTTGGTAGTTAATTACCGACGTTTCGGGACAACTTACCGGTTCCATTTTCTTCCACTGCTCCCTTGACGATGGGACCGGTGTGATATTCCGAAACCAAGGTAGCAAACTGCCAACCTACCCCGCGTACCATTCAGAAAAGGAAAGGCATCTTCTGACTGTCCTTAGGAGAAACAGCTAGGTCTATATGTATACACCTTGGCAAAATAATTTCTAGTGGCGTCGTTTGCATGTAAAATGCTGCAAACTGATGAATTTACCACGGATCAGGTCCTTGAACTAATAACACTCTGGACGTATAATTTGTCAGTGTTGTTTTTCTTAATCTCACCAAGCAAATTCCGTGACTAAGAACACTGAAGACTGCAAGAACGCCCGCTCGATATCCTCATCTGCGTATCCTTCATAACCGTCTTCATATATCGTCAGTCGCTACGAAGGAGCGCTTTCTTTTCTTTTCTTCTTTTTTTTTTTCAAGTTTAGAGTAAACCAGACTCTCTAGAACCTGGTGCAAATAGCTGCGTGACTCCATAGCATAGAGTTCGTCGTAAGAAGCTGATAGTTATTAAAATTCAAGAAATTCCCCGCATTTTGTGAAACCCGAAAGTTTGTTTCCGTGTTTCCAAGAACTCACCACTAATTCCTGTTCTGAACCGCATGTTGAGTCCACACTGCCCACCCCTTTGTTTCTTTAAGATCGATTTTAATATTATCCTCCCATTTAGACAAACGTCATTGACGCTTTTTTCTTTAGGTTTTCCAACAAAGCATTGTGTACATTTCTTTCCCATCCGCGTTAGGGGCTTCGGCCGGCTACTTCTCGTAGGTCTGATAACCCTGATAACATTTGACTAGCAGTACAAATTGTGAAGCTCCTCAATGCCTTATTCTGTCTTGTTTTCTGTTATTTTGTACTACCCTTGTTAAATCCATTTGTTCTCAACACCCACTTCTCAAGCACCCTATGTATGAGAGACCACGTTTCATATCCATACAAAACAACAGGCAATGTTATAGTTTTCCGCATTTTGTTTAATTTTTTTTAACAGCAGACGAAAATACAAAATATTCCGAACAGATCTGTAGCAACAATTTCGTTGTTGTTCGTTATGACATTATGTTATTTGATTCTATGCAGCAGTTGTGCCTGTGCTAATAACTGTATTCGCCATAATGTACATACTAACCATTAAAAAATTCGAAAGCTTCTTCCCTCTTGAAGCAGATGTAATACATGTAATTCGCTTTCCTCATTTAAGCCGGTTTGAATCTGATGGAGCGTCGGCATACCTCATGTTATTTTTCATATTTATTTCAGCATCTTCAGACTACCGCAAAATCATCCCTAAAGTACCCCATAGCCTATTCCCCTCCCGCAACTTACCGATTAATTAACAACAGTGATAACTCGTTTAGTGGTCTTTAACCTCAGCAGTTGAATTGGCGCCGTGATATAACCCAGCAACCGTCCAGGAACAAACATAAAATAAAGGTAACGTAGCCTACTTTTATATGGGAAGCCGGCGCGATCTATTGCAATTCGAACACCGTAGTCTTGAGTTTGAACCTCTTTCACTCTTGAGTGCATGTCCACATATATCCTCTGTAGGTAGCCTGGAGATGCACCGATAAATTTTTATAGAATCCCCCCAAACATGTAATGTATCTTGTTTCAGCGCTGTAGATTAGATCATGTACAAAGAATGAGCCGCTGAGCTTAGTTGTAAAGGATACCGCCAGGGGCTAAGCGACCTTTTTTCCTTCCCACAGAATTCAATTAAACCCTTGCGTTCACCCAGTCTGCAATCGACTGAGCTCCGTGATCTCTTCTACAAGGAGGAAAGTTCCCGGAATACGAAGCCGACCGTTCATCCTCATATACTGCCGGTGTTAACGTGTCGATATACACCTCATTGCCACTGTGGGCTGGGAGACTCGGTGTTTGGGCACAGCGGCAAATTTTCCTTTATATTAAGAGGAGGCGTCCTAATCCGTGACAAATATTGAGGTGTTATTTTATGGATAAACCATTAAACTGTTTGCTGTAAAATTCTAATGTCTGAAAGCGACGTTGAGCTGACTGTACTGTTTCGTGCAGGTTGTATCAATGCCGTGTGCATCCTGGCTGCAGGTGTACGTTATATTGGCAGTGCAACGCTATTGCAGACCTACCGCAAAGTCCGCGTTGTTGTATCGTGTGCAGAGGACCTTGGCTTTGACGACCAGCTGGGTGGCTGGCTGGCTGGCTTCCTTGACTTCTCCACTCCGCCACCTTCATCTCCAGTCTCGATTTGTAAAAGGAAGTCTCGGACGCATGTCACTGACCTGATTCAAGAGATAGGCTCTTCTGATTCTGAGCTTACATTTAGGTAGCCTGTTTCTGGTCTAGTTTTCTCATTGAAAGAGAAGTACAGGTTTATCATGTGTGTGTCCACTAATAACAGTTTAACCACTCGACACGCATTCATGAACGTTGGTACAGATATTATTACACACTCAGTCGATCTCGTGTTTGCACTTTTAATTTCCTGTCATAAATAATTCCTATGACAGCTGTGACCCTGCGAAATTCAGAGGTAGGCTTTACCAGCGTCACTTAATATGGGATTCTCAATTTTTTTACAGTGGTCGATTTTTTAAAAGTGTGTTACATTTTATTTCCGAGAAACGCGTGAGACCGATAAATACATTTCAAAGGGAACTAGAGTTTCTTAATGTTACGGCGTTACCGTTGTGCTTTAAATTGTTAGTGTATTTAGCCACTTGGTGAAGGCCGTGGATACGAAAGTGCCACGATAAAATTTAACACATGCATTATTTGTTGCCTTAAGTGACTTGTCGACCTCTAAGTTCCTGCTTTCCTTTGGTACTTTTTGTAGTAATTGGTGCGTTTAGATCTTGATGTTTGATTTGAAAAAAATGAGGCGTGTCGTTATAACAGCATAATTTTAAGAGTAACGTAATCTTAGGTAACTAGATGTCACGCAATATCCAGGTTTCATACTTGTAGAATTCTGGGTCACCACCTGGTTCACCACCTCCGCGTCTCCATTTCTGGGCTTTCCTCTATTGATCTTGTCTTCTGAAACTATGATTCTTTTCCTGCGTAGCCTAAGTGATGTTGATAGCTTCACGAAGAGCAGCAGCAGTAGTAGTAGTAGTAGTAGTAGTAGAGTAACAGCAGCAGCAGCAGCGGCTGTAGTTGCGGTATTAGTGGTGGTGGTAGTAGTAGCATCCATTACTTAGTGCACCTCTTTCTTTTGTCCAGACGTCCTGGGTTTGATTTCGTACATTTGATCGTCACCTATTATTTGTACTTATTTTGTTGCATCGTACACGCGTTCCTTGTGTCTTCATAATGTGCCACTTTTGCAGTGCTCGTCTGCAGTTAGCTTGCTTGTCATTTGCATTACTACTGTAATTACTACAACACTGCTGCTGCTAGCACCATTACTACTATTTGTTGCTAACACCAAGAAACTCATGTGTAAAGTTGCCATTCTGCATGTTCAGAATGAGGTTTAAGCGTTGAATTTATTCTGAATTTAAACTAAAAATTTTACAGTCTTAATTTTCATTTTTGTAAATCTTAATTTCTTGCTTAAATGAGCAATGATATCTGGTTCGTGTAATAGCTACCGACATTTACTTTCAGTCGCAGTTATAATTATAGTAATGTATTGGCAGTTCTGACTGTGGAACAGTAACTGCTGGACGGGGAGCTCGCGGTGGCGCAGTTGGTTGAGGCACTGCACTACCAGCCGGAAGGTCGCGGCTTCAATCCCCGATCGGGCCACTGGGATTTTTCATTGACTTATCCTGCCGGCCCTGTGTTTGACTCAGCCTGTAACAGAAATGAGCGCCAGAACTTTCTCCTGGGCCGGTGCATAGGGCTGACAACATTTCTACCTTATGTGCCGATTGTATAGAAATTCTGGGAGTCCAACCTCCTGGCGCCCTCAGGACCTGTCCAGGCAATGACGTCTCTAGAAGTCACGTATTTTCTCGCCCTTCCTGTACTTTTCGGGGCACTTGCTGTGGATATGTGCAGGACGTTTCGCCGAGACGCCGCTAGCGCATTTATTGTCAAACGTGGGAAGAAAGGAATATTAGCCGTGGTTACGGCATGTAATTGCTGTGAACTCGATAATATGTTTTGTACTGAATTGTGTTTTAAACATAATTTCTTGTTAGAACGTTCTGTTTTATAGCATGTTGGCACGGCGTTATTACATCTTACTTTCCTTCTGGAAGTACTCTGTTCAGATCCCGGCTTTAGTATCTGTCTGTCTGTCTGTTCTGAGAACATTCTTGGTTTTCTTCAACTTTTCTTTTGTATCCTGGTACAGTACCTTAATTTTTCATGTCTTTTTAACCGTGTACCCGTCTTTAGGCCTTAAAATCACATGTCAGCAGGTTTGATTTCCCGTATTCCGCGATGGTTTTTAGGCCCAAGACTGTAGCTTTATTATTTGTAGAGTAGCGATCAAACCCGGTCTCTTCTGCCAGCATCAAAAACAAACGTGTTTGTGTCTGCATAACCGCAGCAGTCACTCTATGACGGGTCAAGTGCCGGCGTCGAAACTTAGTTTAAAAATGGCTCATGTGCACAATATAATTGTGTTAGAGGAAGAAGTTTTCGTGGGGTCACTCGTATGATTGCCTGGAGATGTTGGTAGGTTTTGAAAGCGTTTTTCAGTGTTGTTGGAATCTGATTTTCCCAAACGCCAAAGGAGATTTTCTCACACATAATATTTCGTATGTGTTCTGAATTGTGGTAAGTGTGTGAATGTGTAGAGGTACTTTCAGTCAAAAACACCTAGTTGCACTCCATTCCGTAATTTCAGTAACACATGTGACAGTTTATAGGTCTCCGTCTATGCATCTTTGAGTTAACGGCCTACTAGCTTTGTGTGATCGCGTTCCCTTAGGGCAGTGTAACGAAGTTTCTGTAAACTTCTCTTTGATGTACTCCACATTTCACATTTATAGTTTCTCAACCCCCCTTATGAAACCATACTGACAAAATGTAAAACATTCAGGAATATGACTTGCACTCAGGTATTCTGAAATTTATTTATCACGTTTCATGGAATAACCTAAAGTATATGACCGTAATGGCGTAGAGAATCGAGTTCTGAAGGGTGCTGGAGGACAGGGATCAGGTCTTATGTGAAAACTGTGAGTTAAAATCGGATGAAGCAACTAGGAGTTCACGAACGAGGACCTTCATCACTGGGGGGGGAGGGGGGGGAGAAATAAACGTTTTGTTATGTTGTTATATATTGTTTGTATAGAAAACCTCTTCTTTCCTCCTCCCACCTGTGTCTTGTCACCCGTGAAAATCGCGATAAAGGTATTTTGAATATGTCATTGACCCCTGAACTTTAGCCCGTTAATAGTAAAGGTAAAGCAGTCCCATTGCAGGCCTGGACAGGCCCAGAGGGTTCCAGGAAGTTAAGGTTCCCAGATTTCGTGACAACGGCACAGGATGGTGGTAGGTTGTCATACGCACCAGCCGCCTTTACCCCCAGAAAATGCTCCTGGTACTCATTTCTGTTGGGGGGGAGGGGGTGAGTCGACCCCAGGACCTTAGTGCGATCGGAGGGATTATATGTCAATGAAAAATCCACTGACACCAGCTGGGATCGAACCAGCGACCTTCCGATTTGTAGCGCAGCACCTTAACCACTGTGCTACCGCGGTCCCCCGTTAGTAGTATATTTTGGTATTATAGTGCTTCGTCTTTGCGGAAATATATGAAGGAAATGTTTTCGTTTCTTTTTGATTATTTTATATGTCTGTATTTGCGAACCATGACATAACCTACTAATACTTATAAAACATGGTACATGTTCAAACGAAACATAGACTCTTTAGCTCGCAAAGTCGTGACTGTATTCTAATGCTGAGAGTTTCTCTTCTCAAGATTCTTGTCTTGTGTGAGGCAACAGCCTGATCGGATTCCTTTCACCGGTAGTGTCAACCCACACACAATACAGACAACTAAATGAGGCAGTTTAGCTGTAGGGCTACTCAGGACACAAAAATTGTGAATTCTGTCTTTCCTGTGAGCATAGGTGAAAGTAAGATCATTGCGTTACTAGCATGCAGCCAACAGCTACTTGCCGCATTTGAAATACTTGAAAAATGTAACGTGCTATGTTACAGTTTCCGCGTCCGGAAGGAACAGGCTTAAATAGTACGAATGCGTATCCACATTATTCACGCAGAAACAACACTTAATGTCGTGGGGGGGGGGGGGGGTGGAAAAAACCAAAATTTTTTAAATGGGGCAGGAAATTTTTAAAATTAAAAATTTTGCACCTTTAATAAT
>Ga0131853_10001476_pt1 | contig 42067 bp, 39 predicted proteins | sample TergutLab28metaG_FD_92764 | JGI IMG/M metagenome (GOLD analysis project Ga0131853, IMG submission 92764) | Labiotermes labralis P1 segment gut microbial communities from Petit-Saut dam, French Guiana - Lab288 P1 (version 2) (version 2) | ecosystem: Host-associated > Arthropoda: Insects >...
GAAGCTACGTACACGCCGTTCAGTAATAACAGGAGTATAAACATTGGCATCGGAGGCAGTTTTTTTGCGCGGAATAACAAAAACAAAATTATTAGGATACCGCACAAACTCCAAATTGCATCGGAAAAGCCGCCTTGTAATATCGTAATAAAAACAAGTAATGCTGTAATAATGTGCTTCATATATCACATGAATCTATTTTTTCAAGCATTGCTATTCCCCCTGCAAGTATATTTACAATATTTATCTTTGCACACAAAGTTTATCATATCTTGTCATGTTTTTGCACCACCTTCCACGAGGTGATATTACGCGCGTATAGTTCTTCGTCCTATTGGGCGAGTTTTTTTATTTATAAGATTTCAATTTTTACTCCACATTATAAAACCTCACATTTAATCACCTCAGAAAAAATTTTAATAGGAGGAATGAATGTGGGTAAACGTTTTATGTGTGCTTTTCTTGCCGCGGTGATGATGCTACTTTCTATTTGTCCCGAGGTTCTTTATGCAAGAAACTTCTCCGACGCTTACAATGCCGGCGTAAGCTCTGCGATTTTAAACAGGAGTAGTAAGGAAAGAATCGAACGGGAACTACTTCGGGTGTTGAGGCTTGAAGCATCAATAGCAGACATGGAAAGAATACGGGCAGATTGTGAAACTATTTTAATCGACAGGGCTATCAGAAGCGTTATTCAAAGCGAGGTACCTGTTGACCCTATTGCTGTGTTAAGAGACGGCGGAAGCAAAGAAGATTTTCAAAAAGCAATAGCGGAAAAAATCGTAACACTTTACGAAACGGCAATGGCTGCGGAGATTACCGATAGCAACTTATCCCAAATCTACACGGAAATCATGTATATATTCAATTTCACCGGCTTGTTATCCGAAACGGGCTACATTTTCACCGATGATATGTTGAACATATATGCGGAAATTATTAATGAAAACTCTGATTTTAGTAAACGCAAACTTGAATTAGAAGCAAGAAGTGCAAATGACCTAACCATCATCACGCCGATTCAAGAAGGAGAAGAGTTTGAACATACGATATCCGCGCTGGCGGCGGAAAATGACACAACACATTTATTTTTTCAAAAAATAGCCGGAGGTTATTATTACACCAACGAAATTTTAATTGGTCAGGCATTATCATCGGTATATATGCCGCTTCGCACAAATGTTATCCGTGAAGCGAACCTTTTTGACATACCGGGTTCAGACCGTTTCAGGCAGTTTAATTTCAAATACGGAGATTTGCGAAAAGCTCTGTATATAGCCACAAGCGATAAAGCTGTTTCGCAGTATTACATCACAGGGCAGGTAAATACCTTTAGAGTGGCTACTCTTCGGGATTTGATAAAAAATGTTGACAGAGAAAAATTGCTTATCGTAGACCCGAATTATTACGGTAAGGATTTCTTTGATACACTCTCTTTTCCGGAAAAGGATGAAAGTATAGAAATTCGGATAAATCAAGGAAATAGGGTAACGGATTTAACGGCACCTGTACAGCCGCAGAGGGACGGAACCGATTTAACGATTCCTACGATACCGGATGAAGATGTTGATACACTTTCATCGAATTCATCAGATTCACGTGATTTTAGCCTTTCTGACTTGAATTTTTTCACTCCGGTTACGGTGTATGCCTCTGATGGCAACATTACTATAAGAGATAATTATAAAGACAGCATCGTTAATATGGTTGCTTTTTACAACAATAATAACAGATTGCCGGATAATATGAGGAGTGTTACCGGCAAATGGGAACCTACAACAGATGCAAGCAGGGCATCCATTGAGCGCGTAAATCTACCCGGTATATCGACGTTTTCAAAAGCACGCCCATTATTGATTTTGATTGCAAACGATTTATATATGCTCGCAAAAAATGAATCTGACGAAACGGCAAAAGAAATGTTGTTGTCAACATCCTATTACATGATGTACTCAGCTTTTCTTTATGACCACAACACAGGTGATTCAGTAGCAGTAGGTTCCGGTCTTGGTGAAGAATTTTGGTTAGATTACTTTAATTTCATAAACAAATACCCGGCGCACTGGGCGGCTATGGTAAACAAAGCCGGCGATTTTTTCAACAAAATAAAAATAAGCGACGGAACCGCTGTTCTTCACAGCAAAACAATGCTTTCACAGCTTTTGAATGGATTGGCAAGCTCGAATGAAAGTAACTCAAATAAGCAAGCACTGTTCGTCGCGTTTGCCGAAGGGCTGCTATCAAGCCCGTTTCTGCCGTGGCAGGGAAGCAAAGCGGTAGCCGGAACTTCTGAAATTATCCGCTGGGCCTATATGGTTAACACAAACTCAAATCGAGACCAATACATCAGAAATATTGAAATAAGCCTTCCCACAATCACCATTCCGGCGGATGTAAGAGATGTTTTAATGAGAGGGATTTCGTACAGGTCAAACAAGGTGTTTGACTTTAAGGCAGACCCCCTTGCAGAACTCGGTGAAGCGGGCAGTTTTATTGTGGCTTATCTAATGCCGATGACCAATTACTTGACTGACATAGGTTTTACTGAGACGCGATTGGAACAAGGCAAAACGCAAATGGAAGCAAAATTCCCGGCTACGGTAAGGGAAACCATTATTGAAATAGCGAAAGCTATTGAAAATCTGAATAGCGGAATAGACACGGTTAGAAATAGTATAGGAAATATAAACTTTACCCTTCCAAACCCCATTAACATAGTAAAAAATCTTTTAGGCGGTATCACGGACGACCCTTCAAACATTGCCGGTTCGTTGATTGATACGATAGACATAACGGCAATAAACAACATCGAAGGCGCGGACAATATTACAACCATCAATAATTTTATGCCTTGGTGGAGAAACAACAATTTCAAGCTTCGCTTGAACAGCAGACAGCAAATGCTTCTCCTGCAATCAAAAACGATAAACGATTATATGAAGCAAGAAGTTCATGCCGGTATGGCTGATATTAGCACGCCGGTCAATGAATGGCTGGGTATAGGATTGACGGTAGACATATACCGAAACCCGGAGTTGGCAAGTCAAATAGTGGCTTTTGAAAATAAGCCAATATTCCGCTCGTCGCCAAACCGCATTAACACGATAAACAACGACGCGGCGTTGAATTATCTGCTGTTGGCAAACATTGCGAATAATACGTCTAAAAATTCGATACGGCACTGGATATGGACTCTCCGTTATTTGTTGATATTTACGGAAATATTCTTACAGAATCGGGCACCGTGGTTATTCCCTTCGCGGCTAACGCGACACTTCACAAAAGAGCGAACTTAATGACCGTAGCGTTTTTAGAAAGCTACGGAAGGCGTGAATTTATCAATATCGAATATGAAAAATACGATATGCCTGTACCCTTTGTGAAACGGTCTTTCATCGTTTTAGAAGAATCCGTTATCAATAATTTACGGGACTACCCTGCTTTCACAACAGCCAATTTGGATGATTACACTATCCTTATCGAAGACCCATACGAACGGCGGTTTGCCATAAACCCAATAGCTTTAAACACTTCATTCGGCAGAGTGGGCTTAAATAATTTGGATTCAGCTTCCCCCGCCGTCCAGTCTACCCTTTACAATATTTCCATGTCGCTGTATGTAAACGGCGTGGCATCAGATGCATTTCACATCAATGATTCACCCACGGTTACGGAATTAATTTCTTCAAATATTATTTTCCAAGTAGCCCGCGGGCAGCCTTACTACAAGATTAATTATTTTAATGAAAACCTGCTCAATGAAAGGCATCTTGACAGAGGCACCATAGCGCAGGCAATAAAGTTTGAGCGTTTAATAAATTCCTTTAGGTCTACGCTTCAAAACTCAATATTAACAGTTCCGAACCTCGGATACATGGAAGGCATTGAGTATGTAATCTTCTTCCTTTACAGGATTTTCATTATCATTTTTATCATAAATTTGCTGGCACAAATTTATTTGTCAGCCGTTAAAGGAAAACTTTCTATATTCAGCGTTTTCAAAATAATTCTGTCTTTCTTATTCCTTGTAATTATCATAGCTTCGTTACCGTTAATTTTCAATTATTCATACTACGCAATCAACAAAGCGTTACTACAAGATGAAGCTTTGATTATCGCCGCACTGAATGAGGAAAAGCGAAATAACGGCATCGAACTTGGCATTGTAAACGCGACCTCACCGGACCTTTCAACGGAATTATTTCTGAAAGTAACGGATGTGGATGTTGACCTTTTCAACTACCTAAGAGAAGTTATATGGAGTTCCGAAGTCAACACCATGCAGCAACTATACAACAAATACATGAGGTACACGCCTGAATTGCAGGAATCGGACTATGTATTGAAAGGCCGGTCAGCATTCTATTCCGTTTCAGACCTTTTCGGAAGCTCTGAAATATTCACAGACACAAAAACCAGTGAATTAAAGCAAGTTGTAACGGGCAATCCGGCGATATCCTTCCGGCTTCCTTACTATGCAATCGTGGATTATTTACTGCATCAGGTTAACCTGTACAATCAAACCATAGGCTCGTATTCGTACCATATTTACGCTTACGGTGACGGCAGACTCCGTTCATCCGGTCTTATAAACCGGTATTTCAACTCAAACGCTTTCCGTTTAGAGCGAAGAGATGTGCTTTACCGGACGGATACGCTACCAAGAAATGTTGATTCCAAACTGCTTTCCATGGCGATATTTGACCGTGCGGGTATATTTCAATTTTACGAAATGACCGGTTGGGATTCAAGACCGTTGTTCAGTAAAGATGCTCTTGAAAGAATGCGTTTATCGCAATGGTACGCTGATAATATCACCAATGAAGAGATTGTCATACGGGTTGATATACTGGATAAAACAGCGATTGACTGGGTACGAGATAATGAATCGCTTATCGGTCGAATTTCGGACGAAACATTCATCAAGATGCTGGCTCTTAAACTGTCTCTTGAATATAACCGTTTATTTAACGTACCGGGACCGACAGCTATTGAGATTCATAACCTGTCCACCGATGATTTAATCAGGATGTCCATTGCCCCAAAGGAAGTGGTATTTGAAAACTCGCCTTTTAGTTATCCGAAATTTATTCTACAAGAAGGCGGGCTAATTGGCGTTTATTTGGGTGCGATACTATCGCTTACCTTGATAGCAGTTTCCATCATAAAACCCGTTACAACAGTAATAATCACCCTTTCGATGATTTTATCCTTGCTGGTTTTCAGGATTTTGCTAAACCGCGATATGGAAAGCGTGAAAGGCTTTATTAAATTCGCTGTTCTGCTCTCCTTAGTAAATATCGCATATGCCCTGCTTTTAAAGGTCGGAATCATCCTTCCGGACGCTGTGGGAATCAATATACGATTGCTCTTTTTAATCATAATGAATCTTCTTTTCCTTATGGCTTACGCATGGCTTATGCTCGTGTTGTTTTTTAACTGGTCGGATTTAGGCAACGGCGCATTTAACAATGTACTCACAAAACGCACGTTGAAAGTCAGAGAAATATCAGGAAATTTCATTCCTAAAAAACAAATAGAACCGGAGCTGAATGAGGGTTACAACGGATGGGATGTTTATACGGATTTGAAAAACAGCGACAAGTACAGAAAAGATTATAACAGTGGAGATGAATAATAGTCTTAATAAAACATCCTCCCGTCTTGTTTAAATTAGACTGGGAGGATGTTTTAGATGCTTATATGTGATAAAATGAAGGTTATATAGTTGCATTTTTTCATTTGTAAGCAGTTTGGAGTGATAATAATGAAAAAAGAAATTTTAAGCAAAATTGACCGAGCAATAAAAGAGGTTTGGTTAAAATGCATTAAAAGGGACTATAAAAACAATTATCTTTTAAAAGAAGATACATTAAAAAATAGTTTCTATTTTCATTTAAGAAAGAATCTCGGAACTAGATTTTTTAAGGAAAATGCGATAAGGATATATACAGAATTTACTGACGGTGACTTAAAAAGTACTGGATACCGTGCGGATATCGCAATAGTTGAACTTAGTAAAGATATTAGCGATTATTTAGGTGACAATATAAAATCTATTATAGCAATAATTGAATTTAAGTATGGTTGCGTATATACGTCTGATAATAATTTTTACAAAGACATTTACAAGGTGAAAAGTTACATAAAAAATCATAAAGTTGATTGTCTGTATTATTTGGGTTTTATTGCTGAAAAAGAATATTCTTATCCAAATTGGCTTGACGGCAGACAGACAAATAATTGGGCAAGTAAAAAGGTAACCGTGTTATCTGCAAATAAAAATATTGGAAGCGATAATATGAATTTTTATGTACAATCTTGTAATGAGTTAAATAAAGATATAGATAGTGTATTTCTATAATGGTTAAACGGAACATGGGATTCAAGCGGAACAATCTATTTTGATGAACAAGGTCGAATGATAATTAATCGTTATTATGTCACCCATGGTTATCATATTATTTTCTATCTTTATGATGAGAATTCGGACAAACCGTGGGCTCGTTTGCACTGGTGCGGTATGGCACCAAATGGCTTTGAAAATATTTTTTTATTTTTGCCTTATTGTAAATCTTAAAAGATGTGTTTATTTAATTGGGGTGCAAAATGCGAAGACACCGCAAACCCACTTGGAAATAACACTGCGAAAACGAGGCATAATAAGTTGGGCTTTCCCAATAATTGCGGCTGGCATTGTGGTGTTTGTGTTTTTCAAAAAAATCCGAACACCTAAGAAAAAATCTATCGACGCGGGACTCGCGCAGAATAAAATTATTTCATAAGGAGATATCAACATGGAAAATTTTTATGAAAAAAATGAAATTCTCACTCCGATAAAAAATTACAACGCACCAAATCTTCCAACATTGGAGACTGTCCGGAAAAATCCCGAGCTTCTGAAAAAATTGCCGCGCAGATGGCAAAAAAAAGCTGCGATTGTGGCTTGCTTGAGCGTTGCCGGGGTTACGGCGCTTACAGGCTGCACTTCCCCCGACGAGAAAATACACGACGGCGGCTCAGCTACTATACCGGATTACGTTGAATATCCGACAGAGCAACTCCCCGAATTTTCTTTTGGTGATGTTCTTCATTTCGTTCCGTATTCAATGGAGCAGGGATTTCCCTTTGATAAAGTTCCCGAAGTGGAACTCCCCGAGCGCAACGATATAGCAAGTGAAGCGTACGCGGCAATTCGCGCACAACTCAAAACCGCGCAGCTTGATGTGAAAACGCATCATGGCGGCGAATCCGGAGAACCATTCTATGTTGTATATTTCACAGAGCAGGAGGCGTTTGGCTTCATCCGCGCAAAACTGGAAGCGGAGGGACTGAATCTTTCCGAAAATACACCGGATTATTCAGTCACGCATTGGGGACAAAAATTCACGATTGATTTATTTGATTCAGAAAAAAATGTCGGGGTTTCTCAAATCAGCCGTGCGAATGACTGGATGGAAAATGTTTTCGCGGGCGATGTTGCGCGGGAATTCGCGGTACAGCACGAAAATATTACCGTGGGCGCGTTCAATAACCCGGCTGAAGAGATAGCGGATGGATGGAGAATAAGGGAAGAACATGGTTTAAACCGGTGGGATGACAACGAAGCATACGAAGCCCTCAAAGAAAGACTAATCTCCGAACGAACCCCCGAAGCACGCGCTACACTAATCGAAAACCTTGATACGCAAGCGCAAGCATTCATAGACCGCTTAAAAACCGAAGGTATTTTACCCTCATAAAAATTAAACTCACGCTAAAAATAAAAAATAAATAAAAAAATAACTTTATGTAAAATAAATATATATGAAAAGATTTTTAAGCATAACCAGAGGTGGTGTTATATGCATAAAGAACCCGGAAAAAAGCACAAGCCTGATACGGTAAATATGCTTTTGAATCCGAAGGTATTTCATGGCTACCATGAAGGGCGCATATCGCCGTATGTTATTACGCTGATTCTTTTAATTATTCCAATCTTAATACCGCTGAATTTTCACATCGCTTTCGTTTACAGGTATGGCGGCAGATATTTATGGATTGTCATACCGTTGTATCTGTTTTATGCGTTCAGGGTAATTGCAAAGCTTAACCTGCGGGAAAAAGAGCGTGTAGCCCGTTTTAAATCGGAGCTTCAGGAGAAGTACAAGAAACCTGAAAAATTGACCTCAATCAAAAGACTTCATAATGACGGTGCCATTGAATACTACAGTGGTGCCGTTTCTTATTTAGTGGTCTGTTATAACGGCAACAGCTCCGACCCGCTGTCACGGTCAAGGGAACTGGACAAATTCTTAACGACTTTGTCCGATTATAACGTGGATATGCGCGTGTTCAATGTTACGGATACGGGTTCTCTTAATTCCCGGTACGGAAATATACACCTGTTTCCCTCAAAGAACATCGCCAAGGATATGCTTGATATCGTGGACTACAATAAAAAATATGTGGAGGACTCGTCACTGTTAGTCGTTACCGTTTATGAAGTCAGAGGCAGAAATACACAGAGGGTAGTAATGCGCGGCGCGATTGAATCGTCTCTGCGCACCCTTTCCACATCATCATACCGGAGCGTTTATCTGGCAGATTATAAAATGGCGGAATACTTTATCAACCGTGAAATGTACACCACCGTCAGTTTTAAAAGGCTGATGCATACCCGCCACGCTACAAACGAGTATTACGGCAGTAAAGTCATAGGCTATGACACTGAATACCATGAAGAAAATCACACATCCACAACAGATACAGGTGAGGAAAGGAGGTTTATGGAGTGTCAAAGGTAGTTGTTTCAGCACTCGTTGATTCGCAAATACTGTCTTATTTTCCTGATTTGAATATCCGATTGTTCAAAACATTGGAAGACTTGGACGCTTATGTGGCTGATAATCCTTTACGGGTTGAAGACTTAATCGTTACACAGGATATTACAAGGGACAGCCCGAACCAAATGTTCACATTGCTATCAAATATCTGTAGCAGTACATTTTTCCGGTCTGAGCAGTTGATTTACGTTACGCCCCCGAACTCCCGGGAAATAAATATGATTCAATTTCTGCAAAATGAGGGAAGCCTGACAAACGTTATCGTGCTTCAAGGCGACCTCACGAAAGAATTTCTAATTTCAGTGATTAAAGGCGAAACAAGCGGCAAAAGCGCAAAGATAACAAGGAAAGCCGTAGTACGACGGCGCGTTTCTGATTATAAAGAAGAAGCAATCCGCACTACGCTGCCGGATGAGGATATTGTCCAAACGGAAGAAGTAAAATTGCGGGAAGTACCCAAGGTTCCTGAGTTTCAAACAAAAATCATCGACGCTCCCATAACCGGTTCATTAATTCAAGTAACCGGTCTGCAAAACGCGCCACGAACGGAGTTTTCCTTATTATTGGCTCAATACCTTGCCATGCATGGGAAAACATTATTGCTCGAAACAGATATGAATTATTTCGCGACATCATACCTCTTGCATCAGGCGGGAATAAACTATGACAATATTCCGCTGAATGATTTTTACAGAGACCCCATCGGTTTTATTGAGCGGGTACGAGATTCCGAACATAGTCTCGTGTGCCTTACCGGAACGTCGAAGGACGCTAACAGCGACATCCGGGTGTATTCGATTTTAAATACGCTTTATTCCTCATTAAAACATAATATCAAGCATTTCGTTTACCTTACAGCCCTACAAGATATCTTGCCGTCAGTGCAAACAATCATCGTAATGAACAATGATTTATTGTCGGTGCTCGAAACGATTAGCAATCTCCCCGTTGAATCTTCATCACGGATGGATTATGTGGCGATTGACCGGAGTGTAAGTGAAATCGCCATACGCGACGGACATTTGCTTTCGTCCATGATATCGGAACTGATAAACCATGATGTAGATGTGGAAATATACTCATTTAAGTCAGTAAAATTGGGAGGTGAACCGGTTGATATGTATAGGCATGTTAAACAGCACTTTGCATAAGATGCCCTTATTTGAGTGCATGTTTACGGTGTTTTGTGATATTGACTCTTTTCATTTACTGGCTTATTCCAAAAGTACGACGATGCTTGTTTTAACGGATGAATATATCCATGAAATCATGGGTTGGGAAAACATTACCACAATTTGCAATGAATTAATAAAAAGCCGTAAAGACTTGGATATAGCTCTGCTCGGGCAAAGATTGAAATTCGATGTTCCTAACACATATGCAATTAAAGAAGATTGGCAATCGCCTACCACCGTATCAAACACGCTTTCAAAAATATACAACAGAGAGAAAACCATATCGTCAAACCAATTCACGCGGATGTATCAGGACTTTAAAATTAATTCCTCCCGGTCAGATGATTTTTTAGCTTATGTTATGGCTAACCCGTCGTTATCAATGAATTTCCTGCGGGAGTTGTTGGAGAATTATAACCAGAACACAATGGAGATGCTTTCATTACGCAATAAAATCGAAACACTGATAATGGAAAACAGCGGGCTTACAGACATGATTGATAAAAAAGACATAGCCTTTAAAACCATCGAAACGGCTTATAATGAATTGTTCTCAACGCACGGCAACTTGGTTCAGAAAATAAATTATCAGTACAGCATCCCTTATGACGGAGAGGGTGAAACAGGTTTTAGGCAATCAGTGATTAATTTCGATAAAATCCTTTATGTGAAAGAGGTTTCCCGCGTTAAATACATGGACACTCTTTTATATTACGTGCAGAACATAATGAATACCATCCATAAGAAGCATACTCGTTATATTATAATTGAGCCTTTTGGCGCGAATAAAATCGCTAGGCTTTACCCTAATCATACGCCTACATCGCGGCTTACTCATCATGACTTGCGCCATGAGGATATTTTAATGGTCGGCTATCAGACGGATATAATGATGTCGATACTTCAAAATACTGCCAAACACGGCTTTTTAATCGTCTTTGACAGAAGCCGTTCGGATTATATTTATGTGCAGGGGGATAAAGTACGCCCCATCTATACATTTTCAGATTTATCCGACAGTGAAATATTAGATATTCCGCTGTCTAATGTTCTTTCATATTCCCATCGGAGTATGTATATCCCACATATCGAAGGATTTCAAAATTTGCCGGCACAGGAAAAATTGGTTGCTTACTCAGAGCTTCCGGTTTTGAATGAGTTAATAACCGCGCTTGAGGTTTGATGCGATGAGCATAAAACAACCTAATGCAGTCGGTCAACGGCTTAAAGCAAGGGAAAAGAAGACTCGGAAAAATGAGAATTTTCTTGTTTTCCGTATGTGGTGGAACACGCTGTTTTCTCTATTCCGTGCCGACAGGGGCGTAATTCCGTTTGACATAGGCAGCGGAATATATCTGGGTGAAAACCAGTACATTACCGGACAATATATGTCTGCCTGCTTTTTAGTAACCGAATATTCATTGCAAACACCCATAGCCATGTGCTCTAAGATGATTCGGGAAGTAAAAAGTGTTGTGCCGGATATTGTTATAGATTTCACATTTAAGAATATTAAATTTGAACTTCAACCGAACGACACTGCGTTAAAGGACAGGGTAGAAAGCTGGAAAGTCCATTTATCCGACCCGGACGTACCCAGACACGTTAAGGAACGGGAAGCATGGCTTCTTTACTCATATGAAGTTTTAAACACCGGCAAGCTTGCTTATCAAACACGCTCTATCATTTGGGTAAGAGCAAAAAACAACGCCACACTAAGGCGCGCTTGCAAGGAAGTTTCTAAATACCTTTCAGAATATGGGATATCATATAGGCAAATTAAGAATGATATTTCGAGATACATAGACTACAGCACCTTGTTGCTGGCTAAATACAGCAGCACCGGTAAAGACATCCCCGCGATTATTTCCACGACAAACTCATTGGCAGAGATATTACCCGTTACTCAGGGTATAAATGACGAAATCGGGCTTTTTATCGGTATTGACAAGACGAATAATGCACCATACTTCATAAACACCAAGGCAACTGCCCGGGCAAAGAATTTTTATGTTCTGAGTGCATCCGGCGAAGGTAAGACTTTTTTGGTCATCACTTGGTTGATTGACGGCTTCGCGGACGGTTATTCAGAATGCATCATGGATATTAAGGGAAACGAGTTTACCGCGTTTACAAAAGCCTGCGGCGGAACAATTTTATCAATGCGCCGCGATTCCTCCATGTACATCAATAATTTCAGAATCCGCCGCGAAGGACTGCGACCGGGAGATGACCCCGGTGCTTATTTCAGGGACAAGCTTGCGCTGAACCGAAGATTTTTATCTGTAATCGCAAATTTAGGAGCGGAGCATGAAGACCGGGGACACGCCTTATTTGAGGAATTCTTGTCCGCTGTTTATTTACAGCTTGGAGTTTTGCAAGATAATGTGAACACATGGTTTAGAACAAACGAGCTCAACCCATTCAAAATATACGAGTACTTTCAGAACTATGTGTCACCAGACGTTAGGCGGCTATATGGCGATATTATCGAAAAAACACTGATGAACATGAAAATCTACATCGACCCGAAAGGCTCGAATTCAGACGCATTCAGGACTGAATATAATTTGGACGAGGTATTGAATACGCGGGTGCTGACATTCGACTTCGGTTTATTGGACAGCAGACGGAATGTTGACCCTGTAATGCTCAAGCTAAAGCTGCTTGATATGATGCTGATAAATGATGAATTTATCAAGCGAAACAAAGAAAAAGGATTAAGCACAATTAAAGTTCTTGAAGAATCTCAGATTGTGGATGATTTCCTGATGGATATTTACGCAGAAGAGTTTTCATTACGCCGCGCGCAAAACCAAGTAACGATTATGCTGGGCAACTCCGTCAACGCGCTTAAAGGCAGCAAATCAGCGCAAATTATTCTTGACAACTTGAATGTTATCGTAGTCGGTAAAACAAATAATACCACGATTCATTATTTAAACGACGAATACCGGCTCGGCAAACATATGGAAACCTTAGAGCGAATAAACACGGACATTGATTATGACCGTGTTTTTCTTATTATTAACCGAATGCAAAGGAACAACTCATGTTCTTTAATAAAATCCTTCGTCCCGGACAACGTTGTAAAGGGTCAAATATTCAATATTGTTGATGTTGAGGGAACTGAAGAAAAAACAAAATAGGCAAATCATTATAAGGAGTGCTTGTATGGATATTTATAAATCTTTTTATGTGGAAACTACAAATGATGGCAAATCACGTATTTACAATGTCGGTGAGAAATTCTTTTCCGGCAAGGGAAAATCTGCCGGTTTAATGGAAAGGTTCGGGTCTTTCGACTTGAAAAAAATGAATTCGTATATCAACCGGCTCAATAAAGAAGGCTGGCTACCGCTTTCGATGGAGGACATTAAGCAAATCAGCATCAATGAACTCGGCATAATCACCGCGTACCCTTTCAAGCATAGGAAGGGTTATATGAAAATCGAAAAAATAGAGGCAATCGCGCGTAAAACAGGCTTTGTATGGAAGCGTGCCGACCATGACACTAATCCGTTTTCAGTTATATTGGATTATTCGGATTTAATTAACGAATTGACGGCAAACAAGGACTACGACGTTAAATCGCTTATTATGCTCGTTAATAATTTTTCAAGCAGATTGAATTCAATCGGAGCAATAGATGTACTTGAAAACTTTTTCACCGAAATAGGTTTTGTTCCCGACCCTCGGCGGTTCAACAAAACAGCAAAAGAATTATGGACGTATTACAGGAGGCATCTTATAGATTGCTGCCGCTTGGTATGTATGGGGTACTTAAACGCCAATGTCGAAGATTTTACAGTAATACCGTTAATCGCCAAGCTTCAAGAAATGGAATCCTTACAACAACTCATTACCAAAGAGGTTTATTCTCGGCTGTTTAAATAAACGTTGTAGATACTGTCGGCAATGAAGATAAGACAAAATAAATATTTTTCTTTTTTGTATTTTTGTATGCAGTATGCATTATATGTGGGTGAAAAGAAAAATAAAAAGGAGTGTTTTTATGGATGATACTAATCAAAGTTTCATGCCCCATATTTTAGATGATACAGAAGTACCATCTTTATGTTTTATGCCCAAGCATTACTTAAGCTGGTTTCGTGGATACCGATTTCAAGTTAGCGCAACGAGCGATGGAAATATGAATCTTGGCAGTTCTGCTACAACCATGGAAAACGATTTATTTCTTGCGCATGAACTACCCAATGAACTAAAACCTTTAATTGCATATAGTCACGTTTGCGAATCAACATCACATTTGGAGGGCTTTTGGACATTCTTAGAAAACAACATTGATTTGTTTAATCGTTTCATGGATTTAACCAATGAGTATTCTAACATTCGTTGCAACAACTTTAACTTAAACAAGATTTCTTTATTGGTTAAATCCATACCGTTAAACGAGTATGACGCAATGGTATCAAATCCGGACAACTATATGGCAAGCAAGCAGATTATTAGCTGGGTAAAGGAAAATAAAATGTATGCACCAATGGGAAATTTGATTTTTGGACGAAAATCCGTGACAGTTTATAATAATGTAAGCAAACAGGCATTTCAAATCCTATTCCCGGATTATGAAACATTTCGCGAAAATAAGGAAGCTTGTGAACGGGAATATTACGGAATTCTTTGGGCGAGATTGCCGTGGATATTATTTAATTCAACCGGATTAATTTTTACCAATGGCGGTTGTTGTTTAAATAGATATCCGCATAACATAACCGGCACTATAAAAAAATCAGATGGAATATCAGAACTAAGAGACCTTCACGATTTTATAAAAACTTCTGTCAAATTATTAACAGAAAGTTTGTTAGTGATAAGTACTGACCCATACAGTTAAATGAAAATATAATTAAGGAGTAATGTAATATGGGTTTTATAATTTGGCTAATAGCTGTTTTTTATTGGTTTTTTAACCCCACCAGCAGTACGGGGAAAAAAGCCATATTCCTATCATGGATTTTCGGTCCCTGTAATCTGGCATTTATACTCTTATTCAAGCCGTCGGCACCGATAATGAACACACTTTCCGAGCTTGAATTATTGCCGGTAATAGCCGCATTCGCTATCGCGTATAAGTATGGGGAGCCGGTAGTTGACAAGTTAAACCCCAACGGCGGAAGATTTAAGTACCTGTTAATCGGTATTGCGTCTTCAATTATTTTACCGATGATAATTAATTTTGTTCTGCAATAAAGTCAGATAAAACATAAAGTAAAAAGGTGCTTTCGCGGTTATTCGCAAGCACCTTTTTTATTTCGGAAAAATTTATCACCGCAGAGAAACCACGCCGACAGGCGGATAAGGCAGGTGATAAATGAATGGATAGAGCCAAGGGTGTAATTATATACCCTGTTTTTTTATTATGCCTTTTGGTTATTTTGATTTTTCTGCCTTTGAATTCCGATGACGAATTGCTAAGCGATAAAACTATCTATGTACAGGCACACAGAAGATATGACTTATATCAAAATGTGCTGGTATCAAGAAGTGTAACAAAACATGCCCCGATTGATGCAACCGGCGACATTGCTGCGGATGATGTACGGTTTTCGCCGGATGTGGACCCCGTTGTTGCGGAAATTAATAAAATCCTTTATTCCTACGCAGTGAGATATACCGCAGCCGGAAGAAACAGTTATCCAAACGGACCAAACATTTCGGCGTTAAGCATTATATCCAGCGCACCTACGGAAAAACACCCGCGCCCTTCTGATTTACTTATGTGGTTGGGCAACACAGAAGACTTATGGAGAAACTTTATCAACGGCGACGCAAACAGAATTATCTCGGTTACTTATAAAGACATCGGAACAGGCGAAAGCAACAATGGCAGATGGTACGGCGCATTGCAGCTTTCTTCAACGTATGGTCGGGATTGCCCCGCTATCGAAAGTGATTTGGGTACAGTCGGTGCCATCGGCGGCATTACCAGAATTGATAAATCCGGTGCTGTGGGAGACAGAGCAAACCCTATTGATGCGTTAAACCTTGCGATTGGAAAGCTTTTTAAAAATGTTAATTCCGTCAGAAATCAAGAAGCCAAGGAATTGGTAAACAACTTCAACGATTACAGTATGCAGGCGGCAATCGCGCTCGCGCATAACATTGGTGAATCTGTGTTTACCACTTCGGACAGCAGAAGAAATATAGCGTCTCACTGGCCCGCAAGCCAGCTTGGGACGCTCCAATTTTGCAAAGCACTGGGCGACCCGGAAGTTGTCGCATATCTTAATGAGTTTGTTGCCCGTGAGCGACCAAGGGGAACCATTACATGGGATTCGGATGTATGTAAAGGTGCTTTGGATATTGTTATACGAAAATGGGACGGAGACCCGGATTTTCTTGTGTTTCTGCAAGGGGTAAGAGGAAGGCTCTCACGAGAGAACTACGACCAAATCATCCATAGACCTTCCTATGCCATAACCTCGATTATCGCAAGACTGGCGACAGAACAACGTTTGCGCGGTGAATGGTAAAACTAATTTTCAAATTAAAGGAGATAAGCTTTGAGAACAAAGAAATATATAGTTTTATTTTTAGTACTGCTGATGGCATTGCTACCAATAACATCAGTTATCGGATACTCAGGAATTTTATCAAATCCTAATCTATTGATGGAAAATTCCACACTTATGTCCGCTGTGCCGGATACAAATAACGAAAGGCAAAGTATTTTGTCCGCACCGGTTATAGACGAAGACAACGGATATGGTCTTTTATCATTCCCGTATAACAGTTTTACAACGGAACCCGGTCATCTTGATTTTGACTTTGATATAAACGATGTTATGTGGGACGTTGAGCATTTTGAAATCATTATTTCACAACCCTACACTGGTTTAGGCGAATTGCAACCCATGAATTATACTTTTCGCCCGGGTATGGGTGAAACCTACATGAAGTTAAATAACGACGCCGCGGCAATTATAAACCGCTATATGGAACGCGCGAATTATATACCGGTTAAAGACCCTTTGTGGTTTTTAGCAATCGGTGCGGTTGAATTTAATTATCGGGAAAATGAAAGCGACATTATTTTTTCATGGCCGGTAAACACATATGAAGCAAGAAGAAACCCAGATTACCTGCTTCAATATAATTGGCGGGAAGTACAGCGAATCGGCGGCGACAGCCTTGTAACAAGGCGTACCGGCGGTGCTATAGGCGCGTTTCAACTGGAATCCTTTTTCGGAGCCGGCACAGAGCCGCTCATACCGGAAGAATTCGGTCTAATCGGCTCAATTGACGGTAAGCCGCGCAACGATTGCTGGGTTGAACTTGGCTCTGTTCCCGGTGTCGGGACATGTATCATATGGAAACAGGGTACATACGCAGACAGATGGTCAATAGCGGACGCGGCCAATCAAACTTTAGCTGTTTACAACGAAACGATAAGAAGAAGCGGTCGTACAGAGTTGGATAATTTACATTGCAGGTACGGCAAGGTTACTCTCCTGATGTGGGCGCATAACCGCGGAACGGGATTGCTAGGAAGAGAATCAGCCCGGCAGAGCGTCGAAAAAATATTGGAACGGAAACATGAACTTGTGGAACTGGTTGAGTTGCATCGCCCCAACAGATTTGCAAGGCAAAGCGTTTTTATGGATAAAGCACGGGAAATCAGCGAGTATGCCGGTTGCGACACTTATCCTATTATAGCCTTAATATCGTATTTAATAGTAGAGAGACGTTATGCGGGTCATTGGTAAGGCGTTTATTTTAGTTGTTTTATTTGCGGCGATGCTTAGTTCTTCGGTGTTCGCTGACTATATTTACGATATTGTAGATTTCTGCCCATGTGAGCTATATTTTTCGGTATTCCTTTTGTAGTATTCGAAATCTCCGTCATGCATGAAAAAAGGACACCATAGAGAACGGCATCTCTAATATAGGCACTCCGAATAACGGCGGTTACTACACATACACAAATTTATCATATTGTCTAAGAAAGTTTCAAGAAAAAGTTGTGAAGATAGTATCTGAAGAGCAAAGAATCAATCTTGGTGATACCCGCCATTTGGCTATGATTAGCCTTATCGCCTCCGGCGGCTCACCGGTCATTTGCAAAGAATTGGCCGGGCATGATAGCCAATATCTGATGCATGTATTGGATATGGTGCGGAAAGGAAGGGGCTACAACGAAGATATACAGTCGGCACTTCTGAGATTACAGCACAGCAGTTCCATGTACAGTAAATGTTTATCCAAAAACATGGGAGGGCTATGATGGGCAGACCACGGAAAATGACTACAGATCAAATGATTACGGTAGTGGATTCTTATTATCTTGCGAGAGCTTACGGTAACGAAAAACGCTTGAAATTCAGCCTGATTGCTACATACGCGGTTGAGCTTGGATATCAAGCGGATGGATACGATTTCGCAAGAAATATGGAAGTTCGTGAATATATTAAGCGGATAAAATGCAATGTGGAGATACAGAGAGAAGAAGCCGTTATGCCAGCATATAAGAGCCTTGATGTTGGCGGATTTCTTAATAACAACAGAGGAAATACGCAACTTACAAAAGCGTTGATGGAATTGGATGCTTACTGGAAACGGATATATGAGCACGCCGAAATGACATCGACGAAAAATCGGGAGTTGATGAAAGAACAGGCCAATTATGAACTAGCGTTAAAGGAGTCCAATAAAACTAAAGATAAGTTGAAAGCCGAGAATGCGGAGATTTCAGGTAAAAACAACAAGTTGGTTACCGAAAACAGATATTTGCGAAAAATGTTGCGTAAATATCTGTATCCCGCTGTCGCCAATGAAATATTGATAAGAGAAAATTTACTGAAAGAAGCGGACACCCAGGCAACGGAGGAAGCTGTTTCAGGTATGACGGAGTTCGGTGTTCCTCGTTCTTTACGGGAAGCTACGGCAAATGATATAGAGCTTCTGTCAGAAGAAGAGCTTTTATTACAAAAGATGTGGGGGATGTGTGATGAGTAAAAGGGAAAAGCTGACATCTTGCCATATTTTGATGAGCCAATGGGATTTTAAAAAGAACCAATTAGACCCGACACAACTAACGGTGGGTTCGGGAAAAAAAGCATGGTGGTTTTGCGATAAAGGACATTCTTGGGAAGCAATGATTAATAACCGTTATAAAGGTAATGGCTGCCCCTATTGTGGACGGCAAAAACTGCTTGTCGGGTTCAATGATTTACAAACATGTAATCCATCTCTCGCAAAAGAATGGAATTATGAAAAAAATAAGTTTCCCCCGTCACAAATCATTAGTGGTTCCAGTCAGACAGTATGGTGGATTTGCAATAAAAGGCATTCTTGGAAAGCTACAATTCACAATAGAATAGCAGGCACGGGATGCCCTTACTGCGCAGGGCGAAAAGTGTTTGCTGGATTTAACGATTTGCAAACATGTAATCCCGCTCTTGCAAAAGAATGGGATTATGAAAAAAATAAGCTTACCCCATCGCAGGTTACTTGGGGTTCAAGTAAACCGGCATGGTGGATTTGTGATAAAGGGCATTCTTGGGAAGCCCCGATTGCAAGTAGAAATCGCGGAAGTGGGTGTCCTTATTGCTCGGGGCGTTTACTACTTATTGGATTTAATGATTTGCAGACACGACGTCCTGATCTTATTAAAGAATGGGATTATGAAAAAAATGAGCTTCCCCCATCGCAATATATGGCTGGGGCTAATAAAGTGGTATGGTGGAAATGTGTTAGAGACCATTCATGGGAAGCACGAATTAACGACAGAAATAGAGGTAATGGATGTATTTATTGTTCTGGTAATAAAGTTCTCCCTGGATTCAACGATTTAAAAACACTTAACCCTATACTTGCAAATGAATGGGATTATGAAAATAATTCGCTGACACCTTCGCAAGTTACATTGGCTTCCAATAAATATGTGTGGTGGAAATGTTTTAAAGGTCATTTATGGAAAGCTACGGTTGCCAGTAGAAGCATTAATGGTAATGGATGCTCAGTTTGCGCGGGGAGAACGGTATTAGTAGGTTTTAATGATTTAGAAACGTTTGATGCCGAATTGGCAAGTGAATGGGATTATAGGAAAAATACCCTTTCCCCATCGCAGGTTACAGCTGGTTATACAAAACCAGTTTGGTGGAAGTGCGCCAAAGGACATTCATGGTACACTTCTGTTGCTAATAGGGTCTCAAAAGGTACAAAATGCCCATACTGTTACGGAAGGATTCCCTATAATCCAAGGTGTGTTAAATTATAATATCTTTTTAACAGGTAAAGAGACGTGAAGTTGTATTCCGCGTGGCTTTTCTGTTGTTCGTCATAACATCAATAGTGTATAAAACTCATATCTAGCACCCTTCACGTAATGTGAAAATAATTACAATGTGAATTGCTCGCACAACTCTCTATGTCTGTATATTTTCTTGTAAAAACTCTTTGCTGCTAACATATTAATTTATTGCGTCGGGCATATTGCAATTAATTACACACTTCAACTCCAACTGCTAGATATGAGATAAAAGGAGGAGAATCTTGAAGTTAATCTTTTTAATTATGGTATTCACAATTGTTTTTTTTAATTCTGCTTTAGCCGAATATATTTACGACATTGACCGCACGATTGTTGATCAGATTTACTGGGATACAAAATTTGAGAGCAGCGAATACAGGTCTCAGGTGAGCGAATATTATATGCTTCCTACAGTCAGCGAATGCCTTGAATGGGGGATTGACCCCGAGATACTTAAGGACATAGAACCGTTTCATACAAATTTTAATGGAATCAATAACCAAATTTTATTAGCAATGGAAAGATACTGGAAGCATGGTTACTACTTATCTTCATATGATTTACGCTCCGCGATTTGTGCATTTAACTTCATTACAAAAAATCCTGGCCATGATTACCGTGTTATTTTGAATTATCCTATAGACGGCAGAAAATATACCTTCCTTGATATGAACCTTTTTGAAATGGATTATCAGGAAATCATCAAAATGCGTAAATTCAGAGGTATTGATGTAGATATCAGATACGGGATGATTGATGAAATCGTAAAGTTTTTTCATGATTGGGCTCCCAGTCAGTTTGAATCACCTGTAATGCCGCAGGATTACGGTATGTTCCCTACAAAAATGCGGCGACATGATTACGAAATTCGGCAATATTACGGTTGGACTAATTCATTGAAAGAAGAATCCTACATCTACTATTTGGAAGGTAAGGAAAAGAGGGGATATATTGGAGATTGGCCAAAACTTTTTAAAGAGGTTCAAGACGAAATCTTAGGTATCCGAAATAAGGACAGCAAATTTTATGACAAAAGTTATGAAACTAAGATTTGGAGACAAGCGACTTATTCAAGCCGCTGGCATATAGCCGATATTATGAACGGTTTAGTCGGGGTGATAAACAATAATGAATTGAAAAGAACGGGGGAGATTCTAAAGCCGATGGCAAAAACCTCTTCCCACGACACTATAAAAGGAATTCTGCTGATATCCGAAATTATGAATAAGCTAGGGTATCAGACGTCGATTCCGAGCCGAACAGAGGTTGAGCGTGTTCTTAAATATTCGAGTTTAATAACAGCAACTGCCAATCAGAACAGTTATTATAGATATGCCGACCAAAGAGCATTTAATGTGCTTAGGGAAGAAATCAGATTAGTTTACTTTGAAACATTTGATGATACGACATGGTTGCATACAACGGCTTATTTGATTGCGGCAAACGCTGTGAGATGAAATTTTTGTGAGTTAATAATACAGTGTAGCTATTCAGATGCAAACTGGAAAATCAATTAAATAGAGTCGCCAATAATAGTTTATTAAATAGCATGAATTCGGAAATGTACTGTTCTGGCAGTGCAAATAAAAGGCTCGAAATAGCCCATAAGATAACGACATAAGTGAAATAATGTCGCTCATTCGTGTCACACTGGGGAAGACGTTCGCCGCCGCCGGGCTCCTTCCTCCTCCGCCTACGGCTTCGGGTGAAGGAGCCCGGCGGAAAACCCAAACAGCTTTTCTACAAAACTATATCCAGGTTAATCCATCATTGTAATAATGAGAATCTACAAAAAATCTTTAGTGACTATTGTAGATTCTTTTTGTTTTGTAGATTTGTAAACCAACCCTACAAAACCCAAAAACATCTGTCATAATAGGCATTTAAGTTGATATTTAGTTTTGTAGAAATAATTTTAGTTACTGCGTTCTGCTATTTGTGCTTTTAATTTCATAACAAAAAATCCCGGACACGATTACCGCGTGATTCTTAATTATCCGGTTGACGGCAGAAAATACACTTTCTTGAATATGTGCCTTTTTGAAATGGATTATCAGGAAATTATAAGAATGCGCAAATTCAGGGGAATCAATGTGAATATCCGGCGCGGAATGATTAACGAAACAGTACGGTTTTTCCATGACTGGGCACCAAGTCAGTTTGAGAATCCGGTTATACCGCAGGATTGGGGGTGGTTCCCCACAAAAAAGAGACGGCACGATTATGAGAGCCGCCAGTATTATGGTTGGATTAACCCGTTAAAAGAGGAATCATATATTTTTTATCTTGATGGAAAGGAAAAAAGGGGTTCAGATTCAAGTTGGGCGATGCTTTTTAATGAAGTCCAAAACGAAATATTAGGCGTTCGCTTACAAGGCAGTGAGTTTTACAATGAAAATTACGACACAAAGATATGGCGGCAAGCCACATACTCCAGTCGTTGGTATCTAGCTGATATCATGAACGGATTAGTAGGGTCGATAAATAATAATGAGTTGAAAAGGGCACAGGTTATATTAAAGCCCGAGCCAAAAACTTCGTCGCGTGACACTGTAAGAGGCGTTTTACTGATATCGGAAATTATGAATAAGCTTGGGTATAACACATCAGTTCCAAGCAGGACAGAAGTTGAGCGCGTTCTTAAATATTCAAATTATTTTATCGAAGTTGCCGACACGTACAGTTACTATCGGTATGATGACCAAATCGCCTTTTATAACCTCAGAGCATATATAAAACATGTGTACGGAGAAATATTCGAAGATACAGCTTTTAGACATACTGTAGCTTACTTGATTACAGCAAACGCAGTTGATTGAACGAATAGGCTACTTAGGCTTAGGCGCAATTGCTACTTGATTTTTAGGAATTTTATGTTTAGTATAAATGTGCTTTGGTTTTCATGACGAGAGGAAAATAATGATGAAAAAAATGATTGTATGTATGTTTTCAGCAGTTCTAATGACTTTAGCTTTTACCTTTAATATAGGGGCTACAAATTCCGTAAGTGTTAGGGTAAATGGAAATTTAGTTCAAGACCCGGTAGCACAAATAATAGAAGGCAGAACAGTAGTGGGGCTTCGTGCAGTATTTGAAGCATTAGGCTTTGAGGTGAATTGGAACGATGCTACAAGAACTGCCACAATGACACGCGGAAACGAAGTAGTTTCTGCCACAATAGGGGATACCGCTTTAACAATTAACGGAACACGGTATTACCCGGATGTAGCCCCCGGAATTATAAACAATTCTTTTGTACTACCTTTGAGGGCAATAGCAGAAGCTACAGGTTCAACTGTAGAGTGGAATGGTACAATAAATGAAGTTTTGATTTTCAATGAAACAGAACCTGTTGCTACACCAGCCGACGCTACAGGAAATGAAGATTTTGGCATTCTACCTGAATTAGTGGGATTGTGGCATTGGGATGTCAGTGATGCATTTTACTTCAACCTTAGAGAAGATGGGACGGGTACAGGAACCGGCGGATTTACTTTCGAGTGGGGAGTAAGGCAGGGTGTTTTACGTAAGATTTATACCGGTGATATTGAGTATATGGATTTTGAGTTAGACGGAAATTCATTAGTCCTTTTGTGTCCGAATGATTGGGACTACAGCTATTACACCAGATACTCAGAAAACTAACAATTATAAAAAACTCGTATAGAAAAGAAACTTGACATAATATCTCGAATGGAATACTATGCGAATTGGTTAATTTTTCAAAAGACATCAACAGGAGGATTTTTTATGAACAAGAGCGAGTTAATTGCTGCTTTGGCGGCTAAATCAGACCTTACAAAAAAAGATGCCGAGAAATTTCTGAACAATTTTGAGTCAATTGTTACAGATGAATTGGTTTCGGGCAAGAAAATCCAATTAGTTGGGTTTATGACGCTTGAAGTTGCCGATAGAGCCGAAAGAGACGGACGGAACCCGCAGACAGGAGCACCAATGAAAATTCCCGCTTCTAAAGCTGTGAAGATTAGCGCGGGAAAAACATTAAAAGACGCGGTAAACGGCAAATAATACTATTAAAATAAAAACCAAGAAGAGAAGGAGTCTATAACGGCTTCTTCTTTTTTTCCTTGATAAGGTGGAGTGTTAATGTATGAGTAAAGTCCCGAAGACTGAGGTAAATGACTTAGCTATGCAATGAAATATATTCTTCCCTGTCTGCTTACATTATTGCTTATATTGATATTTTACCCAAACGATTACGTTGAGGTAGATACGACAATATATATAGGGAACAACAGGCATTACGATATTTACAATCGGCATAATGTCTATTCAGGTCCGAACTCAACTGCCATAGTGAACACCAATAGACCCGGCGGAGTACATACAGGTGCGTGGTTAATGCCTGTCAGAAATGATAAAGGATTTATTTTTACATCACTAATTGGATACAGAATGTTACGCGGCAGTCCGGTCAGATATCACCGAGGGTTCGATTTGTCCAATGGGAGTAGTGGTTCTGATGTTCTTTCAATCGGCGACGGTGTCGTGGTTGATTTAAAACCAAATCCTAACAACAGTTCAGGTTTCGGTATTTGCTTAACAGTACGGTATTATTCATCTGAAATAGGGAATTTTTGTGTTATATACGCGCATTTAGAATCATATGACACCTCGTTGGAAAACGGCAGCGTAGTCGAAAAAGGGCAGGTTATCGGTCAAGTAGGAAATACAGGAGAGAGTACCGGGCCTCATTTGCATTGGCAATTATTTTACGGTGTCAGATACTCCGATTTACTTAATTCGTTTAACCCTTTCCAAGTGCTGTACCCCGTGGAAAATAACGCAAAAGCCATTGAAGAAGCATTTGGAATACCATTTCGCAGACCCGAAGATTTAACCTCAGAAAGAGCTTTTTACGCTGCACATGCCGCGAATCCGCAGCGATATGCTGAACATTACAGAGAAAATCAACAACTGGGAATGCTTTTTGAGGATTTTTTTAGATGATAAAAGGAGAAAATATGCGAATAGAATCTATACAAGTATTATTGTATTCGGCATTCCTTATAATAACCGGAATATTGACGGTTATTTTTTTTGCCACAAGCGTAAATGAGCCGCCAATAACGCAAAAACTTACTCAGCGGGAATCTTCAATACCGTTGAATGTAACTATTGGCGAAGCAATGATGGTCTACGCGTCAGCACCATATCAACGCTATTCCAGTGAGGAACTGCAAAAATATTTTAGTAACGAGATTGTTGAGTATGTATTAAATATTTATGAACCCTTCAATCCTCCCGGAGAGGAAATATTTATTGAGTTTGAGGAACAGCCTTTTCCGAGAATCGAAATAATCAACATCCAGCCCGAAGACAGTGAATATATGGTCAAATTGCAATTTGGCGAAGTCTTTTATAATTACCGAATAAGAGTATCTCCTAATCGTATTATTACGAGAATTGAAGAGGGAGGTATTTCCTTTGAGTAAAAATATAATCCCTCTCATTCTACTATGTGTGATGTACGCAACAGGAATATTCAAGTTATTAAACCCGACCATGGAAAAATTGAAAAACTTGTCTGAGATGGAAAACGTTTTAATTTACTATAACCAATTAGGGCAAGTATTTATTGATATTAAAGGTCGCTAACTTGAAGAACGTTTTTATTTGTTTGGCGATTATATTCGCTTCATTATTGCTATTGATATTTTTTCCGGTGGGCGACAACCCCGAGGACAATATTATTTACATACAATCAAACAGAGCGAATATTTACAGAGAAGCAGGCATCGGAGAGACTGAGTCGTTCCGTTCTGAAAGAGTCAGTGAACCTGCTTTTGCTGAAAACAGAACGATGCTTGGCGGGACAATTGATGAAGGTGGCTATTTCCTTCCATACGCAAGAATCATAAGTGGCAATGTACGCATGACCCAGCTTTCCTACTTTGTTCAGACAAGAGGCCCGTGGGCTAATACGGTGTTAAACCACCCTTCTACCAATGCTACTTTCAAAGCCGCGGGCTGTGGCTACACTTCAATGGCTATGGCGATTTCGTCCATCACGAATGACAGCAGCTTTACGCCTCTAACTCTCAACCCCGTTTTAGCAACCACCGGCAATAATATATGTACAGGCGGGGTTTATAACTGGAATGGTCTTAACTATTACATGAACATGACAGGCTTAAATAGCGAATGGAAAACTATATTTGCCGGGGAAGCTTTAACTGCCGATAAAATCAGAACAACTATTGACAGCGGCGGTTTTATGGTCGTAAGGGGTGGCGCAATCGGGCCTTATACTACCGGCGGTCACATTATGATTTTAAACGGTTATACCGTTGATGACGCGGGAAATTTTAAAGAAATGATTATCCAAGACCCGAATGTTACCGGTGGCATATCATCGGGAAGGTTCGCACGTTTTGGAAATCGCATTCGCGTTGATATGAATGACTGGCGGATATACGACAATATTTTATCAACAACCGGTTCCGTGCGAATCAACGACGTAAGAGTAGGGTCAGCGCACGTTCCCCGGTGATTAGAAGGAATGAGAAAAATGAGAACAAAAAATCTATCTGTAATTTTAATATCCGCGTTCGCAATATTATTATTAACTGTCTCTGTTGTAATATTCATTATAAGCTTCAACCCAAGAAATGACGTAACAACACGGATAATAGCTTCGATTGAATCAATACTTGCCGATTGGGAAGCACTGGAACAGGAAACGATAAATATTACCGTAACACCGGATATGAAAGCTCTGTATACTCCCGAATCGCTTAGAAAGCTAAGTCGGCTCATGGGAGGCGACGACGACCTTCAAATATCAGTATATTACACAAACGTCTTTAACAGCTTTAACAGAAGTGGATATATTATCGTAACAAGGAATTACATCGGGATTCCGTTCATAGATAACGAGGGCTACAACATTTATTATAATTTCATGGTTTCCGGCAACGGCAAAATCTACGATATCGTCTCAGGTCCTTGGAAATGAAAAATGTTTTTCTTCACGTTTTTATTTTTCTTTTATTGGTCGGATGCTCCAATGAACTAAATGATTCCGGAGTTCCAGTCATTATTTAATTTGCATGACTATGTATGCCTTGTTTTTAAGGATAACATTTATTTCATGTCAAATTCAGGACATCTAATGTTTTCAAGGGGGGATTAATAACATGCGATTAATGATTATTTTGTTATTTATTATTTTATCGCTTCTCTTGTCTATAACTGAATCGCTTGCATATGAATCTCCTGTGTTAATCCGCCCTTATATTGTGGAAGATAATTATGGGGAACCCAGTATTTATAGGATAATAAAAAGTAAAAACGGTTTTGAAAAATTAACGGTTCATGGAAGCGAGTGCAAAAGACAAACGCCTCAATCCACAAAGGAAATACTCCGTCTTCCCATTTTTTTTGATGTTTATAAAGTAGACGGCGGGTTTTTACTGCCTTCGGAAATAGAAGGAATTGTTATGGACATTCCTTTTAATTATTTTTCATGCTTGGAATCTTCCGCAAGGTATTTTTATATGCTGTTATACAACGGCTGGGAAATAGTATATTTCAACGCTACCAGCTTATGCATACAGATTGGACTCGTTAATGAAGACGGCGTAAAATGCAGGCTATTTATTTACAAGGATTTTCTAAAAGTTTACTGTATGTTGATAAATTCAAATCTGTAATAAATCTCGTTTTCTCAATGTTATTATTGCGTCTATTATTCTTCTTTTTCGCGTTGTCTTGCCGTAAAATAGTGCTTATGCGTTTGTCGTGTCACTATTAGACATTTATCTTTTAATTTGTCAAATAATAGTCTATAATGTAAAAGATGAAGCCATAAAACAGAAGGAGCGGTAAGCATGGCAAAGGGTTTAAACAAGCATTTGCATGGAACAGTATGGCGTTGGACTGATGAGTTCGTGCTAATTATCTCAAGCGATGAATACAACAGCGGTAGTTTAGACGTTAACTGTATTTCAATCGCAGCGGATACCGGATTTGACGACATCAATTGCTTCTTATGCAATCAGATTCACACGGCAAAGAAAGAGGAACTTTCCTCATATGAGGGTGCAGTTCCCGCATTAACTCTTGCCGCAATCAAAACAAAGATACAAAAACAACTTAACTTGGGCAACGGTCTTGGCAATCTTCAACCTGTCCTTGATACCGCCACAAAACTTGTAGGACAGCTTGTACAGATGGATTCTACTTCTGTACCGTCAGTTGTACCCGCCGCTGAAAATGTGGATAAGGTTCCGCATGTTGAAGAAACTAAGGAGGAGCCAAAGGAAGAACAAAGGGAAGAACCGAGGGAAACGCACACTAGGAAACCGAAAGAAGATAAAAAGAAACCCGACAGACAAAGACGTGAATATTCCGATGCAGACGTGGCGTTCATTCTCGATGGGAACCACACTGTTGAGGAAATTATGGCCCGGTATGGTTTCAAGAAAAGGGTTGATGTAAGCAGAATCAAGACATATCTCAAAGCTCGTCGGAAGAAACGTAATTCTTAATAAATTATGAATCAGCTTCGACTTTTTAATTAGAGTGCCCTAAATTATCTTCCAACTTGATGCCAGTTGAAATAACGACTTCCCGGCTTGAGTTATTCCATTGAACATCCATGCCAGAAATTTCGGCAATCGCACGAACAGGAACCATAATGCGACCGTTTATATTTCGAACGGGAACATCCAATGTAACCGCACCGTAGCCGTGAATTTCTATCACGCAATTGTCTTCCTGAACCGTTACGTCAAGACCGTCCTTTGTTAAACGCGCAGACCTGTTTGCTTCATTCCATTGCACATTGAAGCCCAGTGCCTCCATAACGGGGCGTACAGGCACTAACGTTCGCCCATCAACTATTTCCGTCCGTTGCCCATGCAAATTTATGAGCCACCCGTCAAGACGCACACGTACTCCCGTGTCAGGCTCACGAAACAAGGGCACCGGAGTGCAATCCGGCGCATACAGCCACGACTGTATAGAGTCCGTAATCAGTGCATCAAATTCAGTTAAATGTGGAATTAACACAAGCGGCGTTCCTGTATCAAACCGTGTAGGATTAGCGGCAAATTCATCCGATAAATGATGCGCCCGCGCAGTTTCTTCTGTCCATGACATATTAAGGTCGTCTGTGAGAGGTCTTGCTGGACGTGTAGAAATATTGCCGTTTTCAACGGTTAAATACGAGTACATGACAAAAGGGTAAAACCTGGCAAAACTTACCTCTGTCATAAGAATTTGCCCGCTGTAATCGTAATATAAATCCAGCAAGGTTGCCTGAAACAGCCTGCCGGAATCCTGGAATGTTCCGTTATCGTACAGATGCAGTGTCCATCTGTCGGCAGAGGCGTCACCAAAAGGATGTGGAAGTGCCCACATAATAAAAATTTCTGGAATGCCGTCATTGTCCAAATCAAACAGCATCAAATCTCGTGCGTACAGTCCAAAGCGCATAAACACTGCATCGGTTATACTATTGCCGTCGCTGTCGATAGTCCGACCTGCCTCCGAAAATACGTGTGGAAGGTAATCCACAATGTATTCAGGCTCGTTAAAGCGCATATGACTTATAATTTCGCCGTTTCTGCCCCGTCTCCCGAAGCTGAACAGGCTTGTAAATTCGCTCAAAAATTCTTCTGTAACCTGCCGTCCGTAATCACTGATAGCCGCTTCACCGGGGCTGAAGCCCGTCAAAAACACTATGCACAAAATCATTGCCAGCAAAAATTTTTTCATATTACCCCCCTTCCGGATAAAGTGTTTCGAAATATGTCTTTTGTCCACATTTTTGTAACCCTTTTAGCACCATTACATATCGTTGTAGTAATCTTTCAGCAATTTTTTTATAATCCCACTCGTTAACATATGTTTTTTCATTTTCACTTAAAAGAGAATCAAACTCCTCTGAATAATAATCTGTGATTTCTGAAAATGTATAGAGTATTATTAACTCTTCTTTAGATATTGAATTTATAAATTTTCCAGCTATCTTATTCCCGTTTTGATATAATTCTTTTTGGCTTATTTTATTATCAATATTAGTTCTAAGGGTTGTATACTCTTTTGAAAAGAACATATAATTGAATAAAACGTTTTCGGCAATATTTCCAATTCTTATTTCGTCACCTATATTAATAGAAAATTCTCTATGACGTAGAATAATATTAATTGCGTCGGAAAGTTCCTTAGAGCCAATTTTATATTTTACTTTAATGTCACTTTTAATTTTATTAAATTCCGGTTCATGCCACTTATCTTTGTTAGGCAATAAGAGTGAAATTTCTTTAATCAACTCACGGGATAATGTTTTTGTAAATGTTCCTTGACTATATTCATATATCAATTCATCTTGCAGTCTTATAAGTTTTTCAATATATTTATTAATTATCCCATATTTTTGCATATATAAATCCAGGCTTATTGAGCCTATGTTGTTACTACTCATATGTGGATTTCCTATAGAATTGTTCCTATATTTAAAAGCATCTCCCTGTTTATCAAATTCATAGTCTTTTAAGAGAGGATAAATATTATCATATATTTCAACAATCCTTTTATCAATACGATAGTAGAGTCTTATTGTTTTATCAAGTAATAATAAATCATGAGACTTTAATTGGTTATAATCTGTATCTATCTTTTTTTTATTGCATATTGTTTTTATACTCAAAGCTATTATTTTTAAACCGAGTTCAATGCTATGCCTAGCACAATAAATTAAAGGATACACTAAAATATCTTCATTTTCTCTATCATTTACTATTTTTTCAAATAAAATAACTGCCGTTTTTGAATAACCCATGCGTATAGTTTCCTCATAGGTACCGCCATTATTACCAACACATGCAATAACATAAGCATTTTCGTTAAACTCAAAAGGATTTGTTTCAATTAATTTTTTTTCCAATAACTTTCATCCTTACATTATAGTTTACGGATAACATCTATAATACTTATATGAGCTTAAAAAAATAATAAAGTCCCCTTGAACGCCGTTATTTATGAACCGGCGTTTTTATTATGCAGAAAATTGGAGGTAGTACATGGATTTAACACAAAAATTTGTAAATCTGCTTGATACGATTTTCGTGACATTCAAGGTAACTACGCGGGATTTATATGTTATCCCCTGTGCCAACATAAACGAGTTTATCACGCTTGCTTTAATGATTTCAACAATGAGTGTAACCTCAGCGATATTGAACCTTCCGTTTTTCCTTGATTACCGGGGATGTATTGCCGGAACGCTGGTGCTGGCTGTCGTTTATCTGTTTACCACAAAATAATTTCTTTGCCCTTTGTATTTCGTCATCTGCTAACCGTTATCCCGTGTAGAAAAAAATCAGACAGAATAAAATATTGCAATCCTTATGCTTCACATAAGCAAAAAATAAAAAAAATTAGTTATGCAGGACAAATAATATTAAGTCAGAAAGGAGTGAGACAGAAATGAAAGCGTTAAAAGACAACGGCGTAATGACAACTTTTGATGTGGATTTATCGAAAGAAGATAATAACACATTAAAAACATTTTTTGAAAATAACCGTATTATCGCGCTGTTTGATATACCAAATCTAAACACAGCTCATTTTTCCGGTCATTTTAAACTCCATGATAAAAGCATTATGTATGACCCCAAATTCGCAAGTGTTGCGGTAAAGGGTAATACAGGCTTTCTAATGTATGTTACTAAAACGCTGTTAAACACAGGCAATATAATTAAGCTGAGAAATGATTATTATGTTTTTAACGGCTCGGAATTTGAATTGACCGAAACGCCGCACTCACTTCATCCGTACATGGAAGGTTTATTCGGATTCCGAATGCTTCAACTTGGTACAGTCAGCGTTCCGATTCAAACCTGTTACCCTAAGATTATATCAACACACGATGCTCACTTTCATCTCGTACCGGAGAAAGAAAACACGGTTATTCATATGGTTGCGGAATTACCTAAAAGATATTCTGTTGAAAGATATTTCGAAAACCTTGAAGAAATCGGCGAAAGCATAGTGCCTCAAACGCTTGATGTTGAGGTTTCATTATCCGCTACGGTCAGAAAGAAGGTGAGATAAGTGTACGCAATCAGAAAAGACGGGGTTGCGGTTAAACTGCCTTTGGCCGTTTATTCAACAGAGGAGCAAGCGATTGAATATGCTAAATCGAATCATTTCCTTGCTGTAATGTTTAATGGTAATTACGTTTTTTCGGGCATTAACCCATTTACTAAACAACATGGTAAATTACGCGTTTTAGAAATCGTGCCTGATAACGCACAATTATTTACCGAGTCTGACCCCGCAATCCGGGATATACCTTTTTATTTAAGAGGATTATTCGGGATAAATTCAAAGAACGAAAAATACACAAGACTGCATGTGCCGGAGTTTACTACTGTTTCCGGTAACTGCTTTAAAATTTACTTACGGGGAGAAGATATTGTATTTTTAGTGAATCAAAGCCCAGCTCATTTATCTATAAGCGATGTCAAAAACGATGCTATCACTTTGGCTGCTGAAACTCACGGTTTAGGAAAATCGGTCGGACTTATAATCACACCCCAAAGTACCGGCTATTTTAATTTAAAAACATAACCGAGGTGATTGTATTGAAAATTGAAAGATATCTTATGGCCTATGACACAATTATCTCAATTCTTGATACGGTTAAATTTGGTTGCCGTACACTCACGACAAAGGGACAGCTCTTAAAAGCGTTAAACGAAATGATAATTGTGTCAACCGAATTCGAGGAAATACGGACCGTCAGATTCCACATTGACGCACTACGATTTTCTGTAAAACCGGTGGAAGAAATGCCGGACGGTACTGTCGCGGATGAAATTAAGAATTGCATAACCAATGGGATACGTGCGGTTCAAAGGGCAATCGGTGTGGCTTTCTATACGGACTACTATGAAAAAGATATTGAGGAATACGCCGAATCCTGCCCGGAATTATTAAGAAATATAATCGCTGATGTAATGCTGGGCGATTATCGGTTAGGAGAGATAGCGGTATGATACGCGATTTAATTTCCATAGAGTACATTCTACAGCAATTTGAAACGCTTTTGCAAATTAACCCGGGAAACAATGATATCGCCGAACAGGTAAAAATATCTCGAATCGGCATGGAAAGCCAACTACGGATTTCGCTTGAAGGAAAAACAATTTATGAAATGGGCGGACGCGATGGTGTTGATATGTTTTTATCAAATGTTACCGAATGCCTAAAAAATTTATCGCTCTACACAATGATTTGTTCCTATGACCAGAAATATCCCCAAACAATCAAGGATGTTAACTACTTAGGTTCAGACCCGACTAATTTACTTAACTGTCTGAAAATACTCCAATTCAGCCCGCTACAACATCGCAGAACGGAATTCTTCACCGACTTAGTACAATCCGCGTCTTCAATCCAAACCTGTCAGGTACGCCGTATGATATGTATATTGGCTGTTCTTGAAAACATCGGGCATTTAGACGGCGTTTCAATTATCGGAGCATATTTGGTGCTTGGAGGCATGAACTCATAATTTTCTGAGGAGAGAATAAAATGCCGGATATAATGCTAAACAGCAATCCGTATTCTTACAGCACTGTCGCAAATTACAGCGGTTTAATGGCGGCAAATAAAATACTTGACGATATTCGCCGCAAAAACAGCAAATTGGCGGATGAACTTATTACAAAAGATGTTACACCGGCTTATTTACAACAGATATTAATTAAAATGTCACCGCCGTCTCCTAAAATATCGTTTCACTTACCACCGAAAGAACCCGGCACAACGGGGACTATTCCAACCCTTGATGAACTAATCGCCTTAAATTTTTATAAGCGGCAGACACGGGAGGTATCGGGCACATTTACGCTTTATAACGGCGACGAACCGGTTAGCTTAGAAATCGGCATGATTGCACTACGCGCATTGGAAGCGGTGTTCCGTACAGTCGGCAGGACATTTTATGAAATTGACGCCTTAAAATACGTGCAAACATATTTACTGCGCAATATATCGGATATCCGGTACAAGCACAAATTATTAGAGTCTTTGCGCGGCGTGCCAAGAGAAAACGAAACCGTAAATACCATCGTTGACAGACTGGTCGGATTATGCGAAACGGCATAAAAACATAGACAGAACGATGTTATACGAGCTTGCACTAATTTTAAAAGATGCCGGACTGTTGCTTGTTATTGTGGCAATGACACATCAGGCTATCCGTAAACCTAAGTACAGATGGTTTTACTTAATTGCGATTTTTATATTGCTTTTACTTTAAAGACAGTTTTCAGAATCTCCGGTTTTTAGCCGGAGTTTTTATTTGCACTAACTATAACGACAGAAATATATTTGAAAAACATTGCGGGGAGGAAGTAATGAGTAAAAGAAATATTATCATTATCATACTTGTTGTTACCGTACTTGCCGGAGTGGGTGGCGGCATTTTTTTTACAGTCCGGTTTATCAACGGGCAAAGAAGTCAAATAGAAAATTTTGAAGATGAAATTGATTTATTGGAATGGCAACTCTTGGCATATGGTCAAGCAGTTGATGTTTATGTTATCAGACCCGGGGCAGAAATACGGCACGGCACGGTATTCCGACTTGATGACATCGAAGTCATGGTTTTACCGGAGTCAATGGTTACTGACCAATTTATAACTAACCCCTTGTTTTTGGGAGGAGCGATTTATCGTGTTGATGTAGAACCCGGTACGCCGCTGATATGGGATTTGTTTACCTTCGAGGAAATAAGCCCTACACACCGCTATTACGATATCGTAGCCGACGTGTTCCCCATCGAGCCACATGTAGGTCAGTATTACGATTTAAGAATCGTTATGCCAAGAGGTCAGGATTATATCGTGCTTTCAAAGAAAAGGGTTGTTAATTTCTACAACTCAGCCATAAGGATTATGCTGGACCAAGAGGAAATCCATCAATATCAATCCGCTCTCGTTGATACCTTTATTAACCCCGGCACATATCTTTACGTAACCACTTATGTTGAGCCAAATATGCAGAAAGCAGCTACACCGTATTACCCGGTTGGCAGTTTCGTTATGCAAATTATGGAGCTTGACCCGAACATCGTTAAGCTTGCGGAACAGGATATTACTTTAAGAAGGCGCGCAATATTTGAAGCCGGTTTAAGCGGATGCACCAAAACCCCGGAAGAAATCACAGGGCAAATTGTTGCCGGTCGTTCCGAACAAGTCAGCAGATTAACCACAGCCGCACAAAACGTTTTACAGCAAAGAGAGCAGGAAGCCGCCGCCGAAAGAGCCGCTGAAGAAGGCAGAGATTCGCAGGTGCAAAATAACAATAACAATTCCACTACTAATGACAGTCCAAGCAATTTAATGTCAAACACATTCAATAATCCCATGATAAACCCGAATGGTAATCAGGGGAATAGCGGTTCGCCGTTTATTGATGGGGGGAATTAAGCTTGAACATATGCCTCTTGGGTTTCACGGATAAAAGACCGATTATTTATTCATTATTAAAAGTGCTCGGTCAAGTTGGAAGAACGCTGTTAATATCCCCCAACATGCAATTTTCTCAACTATCTGAGGACTATGTGCAGGATTTTGAGGTTATGGGAGTACGCGTTATTTGCGAGCCGATTTCTTTCGGCGAAATTCTTGCAGAAATTGATTTGGAGGAATTCAACTATATTATTTTTGACTGCATTGTTGAATTGCCTGAAAAGGTAGATATCGTTCTTATACAGGATAACCTTGATTATTACAGGGATTTGCTTGAAGCTACGGATGAAGAAGCATACCTGCTATTTATCAACAAGGCACTGACATCAGAGAAAGGAAACGTATATACGATAGTTCCTGCTGCCATGCTTGAAAAAACGTGTGCGCAAATTGAGAGTAATAAATTGCCTTATCCGTTTCCTTCATCCGCTCACAACAAAATGATGGCGGCATTGCTTGGGAAAATCCTGCAAATGCCGCCGCTAAACATACTGAAATATCTGAAAAAAGGGGTGAAATAATTGAAAATTGCCGTATTTTCACCTGTACACGGGCAAACAGGCAATACCGTAACCGCACTCTTTTTAGCAATGTCAATGGCATTAACCCAACGAAAAAATATCTGCCTGACCCATACAGATTTTAGCTCAACAGTTATCGAGGAAATTTTAGGGCTTGATATAACAGACGACGTAACCCGGTCATTATCCCAAGTTTTTAAGCTGTTAAATTCCGGCACGCTTTTAGAAAAAGAACTTGCTGACTACGCCGTAAATGTGTTACCCGGCCTTGATATTTACACCACACACAACGTAGTACTTGAACACGCCGAACGCGCAAATTTCATTGAATTCCTGTTTAACAAAATGAAAATATACCATCACATAGTTATTGATGTTGACACAGGGTTAAAGCATAAAATGTCAGAGTTATGCCTTTCCATAGCCGACACGATTGTAATTACTATATCTCAAAATAATCATGTGCTTAGAGCGGCGAAGGGACTACTACAAGACGATGACTTCAAAAAGCTTACCAAAAACAAGCGGATTATTTTTGCATTAAACAGGTTTAACACTGGAATCGGAACATTATCCGATGTTGCGAAACAACTCGGCGTAAAAACCAAGGAAATAATTATTATTCATGACAGCGTTTTTATCGCAAAATGCTATAACAAGGGCATAATCGAAGAAGTGATTAAGCGGGCACTTCAAAAGGATATCCGTGTCCTTGAATTGCACAACGACATAAAAAATGCCTGCAAGATTCTTCTCGGAAAGGAATTTATCTGGAAGGAAACCGGCAGGAAGTGATTAATACCATTTTAATTATCGTGACTATCGTGACCATCGTTGTTGGGTTGGTTATATTTTACGCCAGAATGAGAAAAGAACAGGCAGAAATTTATAATGCGGTAGAGCTTACATTTGATAAATTACTGGAAACGGTTAAAAATGAACTTTCTGAACTTGTAAAAGAAGATACCTTCACAGGCTCCACAGAAGCCGAATTTAGCTCACTTCTCCGAAGAAAAACGAGAATATCCAATGCACTTAGGGATTCCATCTCGGGCTTGGATTCCGCAAAGGATATTGTTATTGACCTTATTTATAATGTTGTAACAAAAAACCTACCTACGGATGAAGATATTTTATCGGTCGTTGAGTTTAATTCTGAATTTTTAGACCCTCATATAAAATTTGAAATCTTAATGTATAAGTACAAAAGAGAGCACGGGCGTAAAGCGTTGGCTGTGTTCATGGACAAATACGGTTTGGCGGAAGCCAGATACGTCATTGAAGATAAAACCCGGTCTTCGTATGTAATCACTACCGAAGATATTTATGAAATATACGAAAAAGAAGCACCGCAACTTGATTATGTTGATATGGCAAAGATTTTATCCGTACTTATCTTCCAAAAATACAAGGGCTTCGGTTGCATAGACACTATCAGAGAAATGGACATAAACGGCGTTAATATCGGCGCGTCCGGTTCAATATTAACCCATCTGCGCGCTCAAAAGCATGTGGCGCATTCCTCAATTTGGATTTACTACAAAGGCAAATACATACATTTCAGATTCTTAAACATGGGTTCCGAAGAAGAAACGCGGCGAATTGTACAGTTGGTATGCCGTTACAACAATCCGGGACCGCTCACAGAAAAGCGCGGTTTTATCGTAAATACAATGTACGACAAGAGCCGCGTTCTTGCACTTTGCCCGCCGCTGTCTGAGTATTGGGCCTGCTTCATCAGAAAATTTGAAGTTACGCCTTTAGACTTGCACAAATTAATTTATAAGGACTATATAAAAAATTGGGAACTGGCTGAGGGCATGATACGATTCCTTATGCGCGGGCAGATAACAACAGCATTCACAGGCCGTCAAGGTTCAGGTAAAACTACCATGATGGCGGCGGCAGTACAGGAGATTGACCCACGGTACACGTTACGCATCATCGAAATGGCACCGGAGTTATACTTGCGGGAAATGTACCCTGAAAGAAATATCTTATCATTACAAGAAACCCCCACAATTTCAGCTTCCATGGCACAAGACGCTTTAAAGAAATCGGATGCCGCAGTATCCCTTGTCGGTGAGGTTGCAACCGATGACGTTGCCATGCGGATGATACAGCTTGCACAAGTTGCTTCACTGTTTACAATGTTTTCACATCACGCCAACACCCCGGAAGACCTCGTATACGCCATACGGAACTCAGTTGCCAACGCGGGCGGAATAACCAATATCAAGACTGCCGAACAACAAGTCATTGACGTTCTGAAAGTTGATGTCCATCCTGACTTTACCCCGGACGGCAAGCGTTTTATCGCAAGAATTTCCGAAATCGTAAAACTTAGCGAATCAGTTCCTTACCCGGATGTCAGCAAAAACGACCTTAATTACAGTAAAGCAGTTTTGGACAGGGAATATTATTCGAGAATGACAGACCGCGAAACATTTACAACCCGCTGTTTAATCCGCTATGACTTGGCAACGGACACCTATGTAGCCGAAGAACTTCCCAGTGAAGGGCTTATAAAGTATATGCTCTCCGTAATGCCAATCAATTTCCACGCTGAATTTAAAGACTTCATAAAAAATCAATGGTCTCATAAGCTGTAGATTTTTATGCTATACTATCTATCAATATCGGAGGGCAAGCTTATGAACAAAAGCGATAAAGAGCTTAAAATCAAGGTACACACTGCTATGTATAATCTTATAAAGGAAAAGGGAGTGGCATCGCCTGTCGAAGTGCTAATTGAAAATTAATATGTGCGGCATAGTGGACGATAAAGCGGACTAAACCTGAGAAAACGCACGTAGTATATTTGTCTGCGTGCGTTTTTATACGCTAAACCCGCTCACTCGTAGCGGATTTATGACATGCATAACTTGCGACAATGTTCTGTAAACGCAAATAAAAAATCACGCAATAAAGGCGGTTTACCTAATTTTACAAAGCTCGTTCCCGCAAGGGTCGAGATGCTTACATAACTTCTTTGCACTTCATGTTATTAAAAATTAAAGATAGTGTTCAAGTAAGGTTTTTTACGAAAAACCCCGGCAAGGATTGGCTAATTTAGCCGCTTGCCGGGTTTTCTGAGGGAGGTATTATGAAATTCTTGAAATTTTATGCGGTTGCTCCATGCAAATTTGCTTCATATCGGGCTGTTGTTTGACTGGCGGCTTGCCCTTGTTGTGGTTGCAATCCGGAAACATCTACCGTTGTTATGTTTTTCGCCGTCAAGTTTGGCGTTGCACCACTAGGGATGGATGCGTTTTCTGCCCATCCATCGCCGCGCCGTGTTTCAGGACTTCCATATTTTTGTTCGTGTTCGGCAGTACGCCAAGCCTTATTGTATATGGAAATAAACTCAGCATCTCTTGAGTTTTCGGCGGGCGTGGAGTGCATTTCCCAACCATCTGTTGATAATCTTGCAAGCAAATTACCGTTTGCATCTTTTAGCTCAAACAATGTAATATTTTGCCCTTTGTTTAAATTAGTAGAGGTCAGCGGTTCTATACCAAACAATAAATCCATAATCATTTCTTGATAAGAATTATATGATTTCGCTGCATACTCCCTTATTTTGCTTGATATCGTAGGAAGTGCATTGTTTATCATGCCTTCTCTGTCGGGGGAAGCTACGGATATATAACTAAATCGCAAAGCATGAAACTCGCTGTTTGCATCATTGCTTTGAAACCTTCCAGCGGCTTGGTCGCGCTTTGCCATTTCAATAATCTTTTGCTTGAATTCTTCGTCACCTATTTCCGGTTCGGTTGTGGAAAGCATGAAGGATGGCAAATTAACGCGGGATTGTGTTGCACGATTCACACTTTGGTTATTCCCAACAGATGAAATACCATTTACCATAATAAAAACCCCCTATTCTTTTTCGACCCCATTGTACTTGATTGTTTTTCCAAGGTCAAGGAATCATGTATTCGTATTCGATAGTAAGCGTCACGTTACTGAAACTTCTGGACTCCGGGAATAAAGAAGTATTTGTTCCGTACCAACTTAATGTCCATGTAGCATTAGCCAGATAATTCCAAAAATCAAGCCTATCATTTCCTATTGGAGTATTCTGTTGCCCTGTCCACGAAACATCCATATTGTGACCCGGGCGTGACGAAGATGTTACCCGTAAACTCGATGGTATGATAGTTCCACTTGAACTTCCGACATTTATGGAAATTTTTGTAACTGTTGCATCTGAGGGCAAAGAAGTCACATCTACGGATAATACACTAGACCTGCCAGAATCGCCCGCTGGCAGTGTTGAAGACATTTCCCCGCTTAAATTAAACGTCCTTTCACCAAAGTTTTGCCTACTTTCAAAGATAGCCCTAACAGTTACAGTGTTATTCGGCATAGTAAATGTGCTAATACGGGTTGTAGTTGACGAAAGGGCTATGCCGCCGCTTACAACTTCCCATCTGACGAAGCGATAACCTTCATTCGGGATGGCTTCGATGGTAACTTGTGTTCCTGCAGGGGCAGATGTATGGCTTCTTTCTACTGTGCCGCTTCCCGCGATGTTAACATTAGTATTAACATTGTGAGAAATCGGTCCGGTAAATTCTTCAAAAATACCCCAAATCCCCACAGGGTTATCCGGCATTATAAATGTTTGTATCGGGTTTGCTGGCTCGGCAATGGTTATGCCGCCGCCCCAAACCTCCCACCTAACGAAACGATAACCTGTAACCGGGGTGGCTGTAATTGTAATCTCTGTTCCCGCGGGTGCTGATGTATGGCTTCTTGTAACTGTGCTAAAAGGACTGCCGCTCGGTGTCACTGTAATTGCATGAGGAGTCGGCGCGTCAACTTCTTCAAACACAGCACGAATCCATACTTGATTATCCGGCATTATAAATGTCTGCATCGGATTTGTAAGTTGGGCGATGGTTATGCCACCTCTTAAAACGTCCCACCGCACAAAGCGATTGTTATGTGAAGCAATTGCGGTAATGCTAACCGTTGTGCCAACTTCTGCGGAAGATGGGTTTGAAACAGCCGCACCGTTGCCTATGCGTGTGACTGTGACAGTGTGTGCATTCTGCCTTATAAAGCTATGTCCTGTTGACGTAGGCACAGGACGATTGACTGTGGTTCCGTTTCCAATTTGACCGTGCGAATTATTACCCCATACCCAAATTGTGCCGTCCGCTCTGCGGGCAACAGTATGTTCTTCCCCCGCAGCAATAGCCACAGCATCGGTAAAAGGTAACATGGAAGTTTGTGACGCTCGCACTTGTACAGGGGGACTTATACCAAGGGTTGTTACCGCATTATTTCCGATTTGACCCCTACTATTATCCCCCCACGACAATATTGTACCATCGGAGCGAAGTGCCACGTTATGTGCATTCCCTGCATCAATAGCAATTATATTAGTAAGACCGGACACTTCTATCGGGATGTTACTATTTGTGGTTGAATTGTTACCAAGTTGACGAAGATTATTACGCCCCCAAGCAAAGACTCTGCCATCTGCTCTAAGGGCTATAGTATGTTGACCGAATAATCCGGGCGAACCTGCCGAAATGCTGATTATATTGCTAATATCTTGCACTTTTACGGGTATATCACTGTTTTCATTGTTTCCGTTCCCAAGTTGACCCTCTAAATTACGCCCCCACGCCCATACCGTCCCATCACTCAATAACACTACGTAATGGCTTCGCCCTGCCGCTACTGCGATTACGTTGCTGAGTTCTTCCACTCGTACAGGGGTAGAACCGCCCATACTTCCCCA
>Ga0131853_10001477_pt1 | contig 42037 bp, 20 predicted proteins | sample TergutLab28metaG_FD_92764 | JGI IMG/M metagenome (GOLD analysis project Ga0131853, IMG submission 92764) | Labiotermes labralis P1 segment gut microbial communities from Petit-Saut dam, French Guiana - Lab288 P1 (version 2) (version 2) | ecosystem: Host-associated > Arthropoda: Insects >...
TAAACGACCTCCACCCCCCCTATAAAAACAAGGTCTTTTTTCCACCGTAAAGGCTACAAAAAAAATAACGTAAAACCTCAGCCCCCCCGAGTTATTTTGTTTTTACTTCTTTTGCCCCCCCCCCCCCCCAAGCATTTAATTACCGAATCTCATCTCTTTCTCTGCCTTTCCTTTCAAAACGAGACTACTTCTTTTTGTCATATTTCTATGGTAGCTAACATTTTTATCTATAAATGAAACAATTATTGATTATGAAACTGCGAACTTTGGCAGGAGATCTGACGTTTCTGTGACACAGATATGTGAAAAACGTAAGCTTTTCGAAGATGCAAACAGCGCAGATCTACGCTGTACCGGAATCTTGCGCGACTGTATTTGGTAGTAAGTCGTCGATGTTTCTGAACAGCGTGTCGGTGCCATCTTCAAAATTAAAGCAGTCTAAACGAATGGATTGCTTGGTCCTTGAATAAGGGACTGATTTGTTGTCCCGAAACGTCGATAACGAACCCCTCAACCAGCGCCACGCAAAACCCGAGCGGCGCAAAGACCTCAACCACGCCGATTCGGAAGGTCGAAACCTTACACAAACTGGAAGTGGTTTTACACGATATATTCAGATTTTTAGCGTTTAGAAGGTTAAAAAGCTCTGCGTCACTGTTTGTCTAACTTTGTACTGGCTGTCAGAATCTCTTTCTCGCTGACTCAGTTACGCTCAGTCTTGGTGTGAACCTAATCGAACAAGAATCATCAGGGCTTCGCGTTTCCTGTATACTCACTCAAAGCGTGAAGGGGGTTGTAGGCGTGTGAGAGGAGGGAGTGGTGCGGCTTTTATTGTAATCCAGAAGCAGTTACAGAGGGCTATTATACGTCCTTCCGCTTCCTTCGTGATGTAATTTCCGGAGATCTGACAACAGAGCGAGCGCACAGCACTGAATCCGGAGAGGATAGCTTTTCTGCTTCAGAAAGGGTGGTGTTAGCCATGGTGAGTGTGGGGGATAGAGTAAGATAAGGAGCAAACACTGGCTCCAATTATTGCCCGTCACCCCCACATCTCCTACCAGCTAATTTTGATACTTATCTCTAAAGGCAAAAGGTGGCTATAGACGTGTTTGTGTTATAGACATGTAGCGGTCCATAGCGTGCGTTAATTGAGAGCTCGCAACGTGACTTTTACACCTCTTGTTCTCTGTGCACGAGAAATGTGTACTTAATACTGTAAAGGTGACCTGTGTTGTATTCAGTCCGTGTTGTTCAGGTTGTGTGCACACTCCCTTCCCTGGGTGTTAATTTATAAATCATTAGAAAGTCCATTCAAAACTCGACAAGTGTTGCACATGTTGTTTTGCACGTTTGTGATAATGACCTTCCATTCCAATGTAAGGATTCAGATTTCATCTTGCGGGAAGTGATACAGTGAGGCCAGGAATGTTTTGGTGTAGCAGCAAAGCTATGGTCTGGTATTGTGTGAAGGGGCACTGGTTCGAATTTCGGCCGAGTCATGAGCTATTCTCGCTCACATTTGTTGAGGTTTCTCTCAGTCACTTCAGCAAAATGCCTGCCTAGTACCTGAATTAGGTCACACTGTTTTTTTTTTAAATCTTTCTACTTGGTAGGTCATGGCAGGATGCGACATTGTAGTCTCAGTTTCTAACAACGTGGTAAATTAAGCCACATAAATTAACGTACAGTAATATCTGAAAAGTGATACTTATATTTTATGCAATATGCCCTAGCAAACACTGTTTTGTAGGAACACACAGTAGATATCTGTATGTTGTAAGAATATATTTTGAGTATCCACATTTTGTGGGGCCATAATATAGGTAGCTGTTTGTAGGAACATACTCTGCGTGCACGTATTTTGCAAGAATATATTTTGGGTGCCTTATTTTGTGGGAATATACTATGGGAATGTAAATTTATCGGAACGAAGTGTTGGTACTAATATTTTAGAGTAACGTGCAGAGGATGCCCACATTTTGTAGGAAAACACTGTGTGCAGGCATGTTTTATAGGAACAGACCGATACTCTTAACCTGGAAATCAGACAGAACGTTCTTTAGAAACCTTCTGGTATCCATCTACTACACTACCCTCAAGATCCCTCAGGATGTAGGCAGTACGTCCTTCAGAAACGTTACAATCCAGTACTGGACTATACTGAGTTATAATTCAGAACATAGTATGGCTCTTCAAATTTATATGACTCTCCATCATTATGATGTTAAGGTGTTATCTGGACATACTGGTTTGAGTCGCAACCCTTGTTATGACAGATATTATTTAACTAGTACGACAGGGTGTTTACCGTATCTCCTGATTTCTTACAAGAAGTCGGTTACAGAGTGATCTCCAAAACTTACTAGAAGTTCTAACGTCGAGTAACGGACGATGGATAATGACTGTGGGATGTATGAATTTTGAAGCGTATTTTAGCGACGCACCGTCTATTGGATCCAAGTTAGACCTGTTAATAAATTTCTTGTTCTGGGTGACATTCTGATAAGTTCAGGTGTTACTCAACCGGTAGGAAAATTGAGGTATTATAATCCCATTGAGTTTATCAAATTATTATCGATTATAGGGCCCGAGTATCAGAACGTTATGAATAACATATTATGTAGTCATTGTACTTAGTTACAACATGTTTCGGCCGCCTTGTACGGCCATGATCAGGTAGCCTTATAAATGCATTTACTTGTAATCTCCATTTACAGTTATTATTTCTCCACTATCGGGGACCGCGGTGGTACAGTGATTAGGTGCTGTGCTACAAATCGGAAAGGTCGCTGGTTCGATCCCAGCTGGTGTCATTGGAATTTTTCATTGACATAAAATCCTTCCGATCGCACTATGGCCCTGGGGTCGACTCAGCCTCTAACAGAAATGATTACCAGGAGTATTTCCTGGGGGGTAAAGGCGGCCGGTTCGTAAGGCTGGCAACCTTACCACCATTCTGTGCCGTTGTCATGTAATGTGGGAACCTTAACTTTCTGGAACCCTCTGGGCCACTCCAGGCCTGTAATGGGACTGCTTTACATTTCTATTACTCCACTGTTTGGAGTAATATCCAGACACTACATCCACTGTTTATAAAGGGCAGGCCCGTTCCTAACAACGCTCTTCCTTTGTAAGCGTTTGTAAGGTTACCTGTTGATGATCAATAAGGTGGTCGAAACATTTTATAAAAAAAATATAATGAATAAATAACATTCATAATGTTGTGTTTTTCGGACCTTATAGTCGGCTTTGGTCAGGATAAACTGCGTCCGTGGAGTTTACCACTTGTTTTAATGGTGGGAGAAACCTCAGAAGTGAAACATGAGATAGAACAATTTTAAAACTTTGAGAAGGAAGTTCACATAGAAAAATGCCTGCCATAGAAGACTTCAGGGTAGCGTGACCAAAGCAAGAGGGCGAAGCTGACGTTTGTAATAGTGTGTTTAATAATTCGGTTCCTAACGTTCACATGACAGACTGCAGGCTGTCTCAGTTGCACCGTTCAGTCGGGGGCTGAAAATTGTCTACGCCGGAAATTGAGGTTATTGTGGTTCGTGTAAATATAATCAGCCGTGTTCCGGTAACTGACAGGTACTGCACATACATTTACGTACCCAAATGGAACACCGCTTCTTCGTTAAAGTGCCACCTTTTTTTGCAAGAGTAAAATTCATGGTTTTTTTACTTATTTTTTTTGAAAGCCATATTAGATTAAAACAATTATAAGGGGTTTCTGGCCTTCACGCCAGCAGTTAATCAGATGATCTTGACACCGAGTAAGATTTTGTGTTATCACCGGGTTTTCGGAATAGCGTCAACCTGATAATGAAGGCAACATTTTTTCCCCCGAAAATTCGGTGCCTACGTGCAGCCATACACTGTACAAAAAGCATGAAGACGGTGGCATCCAGTGTAGCGTCAAAGTCACAAGGTAAAGAAATCTTATGCATGCGAATTTGTATTGAATATCTTCTCATAAACATAGTTTATGTTTAAAAATACCGAATAGTCACATATTATTATTATTATTATTATTATTGTCATCATCATCATCATCATCATCACTACTGTAATCTTGACTGAAGCCGATCCCAGCGGCCGTGCGGTCTAAGGCATAGGACTTTGGCGGCTGGCTTGCTGGGATTGCGGGTTCGAATCCCGCCGGGGCATTGATGTTTTTGTGTGTTGTCAGATAGATCACTCGTCCGGAGGAGACCTACCGAGTGTGGTGTGCATGAGTGTGATCGTGAAGCCTCGATACTGAGGAGGCCCTTGTCCACTAGGGGCTGTTGTCTCACGGGACGAATCTTAATACAAGACCTCGTTGTTTTTACCTAATTATTATCTTATTATTAATTAACAGTTGTGTTTCTGTTGTTAACTGCACATTACAAGACCTACTTAAGCGCTGATGTTTGCACATCTGGCCAAAATATTTTGTGCTTTTTTGCACTGTGTGGTTCACTAGATTGTTCAAAATTTCCTTATCTGGAGCCAGTTTATTTGAGCTAACGTTTCTAGGTCTATGGTTATACGCCACATAACGACTTTTCGGTCAACGACGGAACGCATATACGACGGTGGTCCCGTAATATTATAGTATTATATTACAATACTTACACTTGTGTTACTATTGCCTACAGTATTCAGTACAGTAACATTCTGTACAGGTTTGTAGCCTAGGAGCAATAGGCTATATCATATACGTGGACTAGACGTGTAGTAGGCATACTATCTAGGTTTGTATACGTACACTCTGTGACATTCGCACAACGACGAAATCGCCTAATGACGCATATCTCAGAACGTATCCCCGTCGTTAAGCGACGCATGATAGTATTTATGTTATATTAATTCCAGTAGAATCCTGCCGTATGCAGCTCAGTATCCAACTTCTTCTCTTCTCTTGAAGTATTCGGACTAGGCTTACAGGCCGGTAGGTGCTGCTCATTTGTCCCATTAATTAGTGAAGTTTGGATCAACGTAGACAACGTAGACAGCGCGTCACATGTGTAGTTCGAGTTACTGTGGAGGCACCAACTATACAAGACTCATATTTACGCTATTCTCCTCAGTCCTTCGGGACAAAGAAACGGCTTATAAAAATAAAAAAAAACCATATTCCCCCTTCCCCATCTACTGCTTTCCAGTTTCTTTCCCCTAAGTTTTCTGTCATGTATATCAACTTTAAATGCCATTTGGAGTTGAGGCAGTTCTGTTAAATAATCATCTTCAGGCATTTTTTGATGTTTTGCTGACCGTGCATCTCAGTATAATCTTAGTAATTAAACAACTTAATTCATAAAGTCTTATTTTATAATAAGTTTATTTTATACCTCTACATGTTTCGAGCACTATTGTGCTCATCATCAGGAGGTCAAAATTGTATTATACAGAATCTGGTATCATCACAACTGTAGGTGGCCGTCCGGTGCGCAGGTGCACCGGACGGCCTCGTACAGAGTGTGACGATACCAGATGCTGTATAATACAATTGGCCTTCTGATGATGAGCACAACAGTGCTCGAAACATGTAGAGGTATATAACAAACTTATTATAAAAAATATTTTGTGCATTAAGTTGGTTAATTACTAAGATCATCTTCAGGCAGTTACGAATTGGAGAGAATATTTGAAGACGTGATAATTTCATAAACAGTGACTTCTTATTTCCCTTCTGTATTTTTCACATTATACAGTGTGCAACCAACAGACTGCGGATTTCCTTAAAACACATGGCCTTTGACGGGACCATGTATCTGTAACAGTTCAAACCTCAGCACAAGGTTCGTTCTGATATACAATAATGATATCCGCAGAGGAGCTAAGCGTTACAGGGGCAATACATGACGTTCCTTTTTTAGAATTGTTCCTTGTATCACAGTTTTGTTATTCTTGCGAGAAATGGAAAAATATGACAGCAAATCTAAACGTGTTTGAAGTCGGTTACATGTTGGAGTGGGTCGAAGAGCGTATTGAGCGACCAGCCTGAAGAGCACGATGTAAGAGAAGAATATAAGTTTTCTTTCAAACTAGAAGTCCCTTACTCAAGTGCACTTTGAGTCGTTTCAGCAAAGGAAGTCGTTCGTGCTGTGATATTTCTTTCTTTTACCTTTGTTGGTTCTTTATGAAAGAACTTCGTGCGAACACTAATATAAAAGAAATGAATATCGAAATACAAACTCGGAATTAAACGGACGATTTATTCTTAGCATCCAGAGAAGAAACTGTCTTTCACTGCTTATTTGCTGTGCCGGTAAACTGACTGAAGGTAATATCAACCATTAATAATCATTGTACTCTGTATATAATAGTGTAAGTGTGATTTAGTTAAGAAGAGCAGAAAGAATGGAACGTGTAGCACGAATTGGTGAGAAGGGTACGTTCGTAAAAATGTACCCTCGAGACATAAATGGGAGAGATATTGCTATGAAGACACAACGGGGTTTGGAGGGGTCCGGTATTAATGGTTGTTTGCATGAACTGAAGGAATTGGTTTTTTTTATCTTACACATCCATTTGTGTTTGTGCGTGTCATAATATAGCTATTTATGTCTTCCACGCAACAAATTTATTTCATTTCATTATATCATTAGACTTAGCTACGTTTCGACCAATTACTTGGTCATCATCAGGACACTCGTGTAATTGTAATTTTTGTTGTATGTGCACGGGTGGCCTGAGAAAGACCTCATAATTAGTCAAAATATGTAGCCACGTTTTGTGATATAATATAATTATTTTTGTCATAAATAGCTATTTTATGAACAAACTCGTTTCATTGGCAGGCCGTATCAAACATCGTACTGAACTTTCGCGTCACTAAGGGCATGGAATTTGTGGTCAGCTGAATGAATATTACGACTTAAAAAGGATCCCACATTTTGGAGTAAGTTAATAACTTATTTAGCTGCTTAGATACACCACTTTATCCTTGGATCATTTTCTTTTCCACAAAAGGTTAGGCCTGTGTTGTCAGACTTAAGTAAATGATGTAAAGCATCAAGAGTGGGACTTGATGTTGTCATGACAGTGGCTGTGACGGATTCTGTATTGTAGATCGTGACGTCATGCAGGCTGGTAGAAGTTTAGTGGCATTTCGGAGGACATTCTCTAAACTTCATCAGACTGCACGGTGTCCCGACCTAGGACACAGTATCCTTAATGTATCGTAAATGCAATTTCATGGTCTTATTGTTCCCGACTGCTTTATAATGTCGAAGTATTACATTTTTTTAATCATCCATCTTTTATAGTGATTTTGTCTTGAGTGCTTTTCTGTGCTCATTGTCTGTTAAAATGATTCCGTCCGTACGCACATCAGACTTGCGTGCCACTGACTGTATTTTCACGAAACTTTTGTGTTGGAAAGGTCTTTGGAAGAGTGTTTAGCCAATTACATTGTACATCTGACAGTTTTAGCTTTCCTTTGCTAGGTGCATATCGCATGGCACTCACTGCAAACAAAAAAAAAAAACTAATTTTGTGCAATAGCTGCTTATGAGAATGGAACACAAGAGTACGTCCAGCATTTTCTTACAAAAGTGTCAGTGCTCTCGAGTAGTTTATTCAAAAGGGATGCTGTGTGTTCTCATACATATCGTGACTCGTTTACTGAACACCGAACATTTATCTTAAAATTCCCATCCTTCCACTTAAAAAACAAAAAAAAAATATTTATTGCATTTTGGACTGGCGTCGATATCCAATTGCTTCAGTTCATATGATGTAACGCTTTATTACAACAGGACATTGAAGGGTGTTATAGAAATCATTATTCTGTATAGAAAGCTTGGCCCTCGAAAAAGAAATTAGTACGTTCTTTCGAAACGCTGGGAACAGCACACCCAACAGCACATCCAACAGCACACCCAACAGCACATCCAACAGCACACCCAACAGCACATCCAACAACATACCGTCTTATATTAAAAGTCATGAACCCTGAAGTAATATAAACGTAGCTTTCTTTTTAATGTGCTTAATGACAGTGTGCACTGAGTCCTCTTGCTGGTTTTCAGTCTAAACTTCCGGGCTGCCCACCTGTCTGAATAACCATTAATTAACATTGAAGACTGCTGTGTGAATTTCAAACGTATTTATTGTGACAGAACATTACGTGATGGTGTCAGTTATTTAGCCTGCTCAAGTCTGGAAGCTTTATTTCGACTGTCCTCGTAACGTAAGCTCAGTTGTAGTGTCTGCCTATATATTTTTAAAGTTTTGCTTCTTCTGTTTACAAGACAAAAAACAGTTTACTTAATATTCTCAGATTACAACCAACAAGATGCAACTTTTCTCAAATTTATTTATTTCTTCTTTAAGACGCTGTACATGTTTCAGATGGGTTTTCCGTCCATCTTCAGGAGCACAAAACTGAACATACAGCGTCAGGCATTTGTCAGACCGTTACTGCTACCTGCGGCTAGCCTGGATGGAATGGAACAGGCTAGCCGCAGGTAGCAGTAACGGTCTGACAAATGCCTGACGCTGTGTGTGCAGTTTTGTGTTTCTGAAGATGGACGGAAAAACCGTCTGCAACATGTAGAGCGTCGTAAAGAAATAAATAAATTTGAGAGACGTTGCATCTTGTTGGTTGTATTCCGAGAATATATTAGCGATGCACGGACCTATGAATGTTAAATTTTACTTAATTTTCCTGCCCTCACTTCTTGGCTTGCAGTTTATTCCTTACCCTAATCTGTACGAAAGAAACACAAAAGAAAATGTAACGTAGATAACTTGTTTAGAAACTGTAGTAATTAGCACTTATGATCAGGAAACCCACTGAAGTGCGGTCATTACACTTTAAACACGTTATAGACCTGCAGGGCTTGCGAATTACATGCGTGTCGATTGCCATACTTGCAGTCATATTGATAAGGGTGTATCATGTGTATGAATACAAACATGAATGATGAAAGCATGCTAAATACTTGGCACCCACACTTATAGTTGCGTGTGGCGCTTATCTGCGACGAGTCTCTTTAAGAACATAAGATATTGCCACATTAATTTCTTTACAGTTATTTCTGTAGCACTCGGACGTTAATTAAGCTGTGACGAAGGGCAGCGTTTCTCAAACTGGGTGCGGCCGACGGTCGTCAGGGACTCCGAGAGACGAAAATGTGTAATGGCCGAAGACGTTTAATGGCAGTTCTAAATTTGTATGTACGAATTAAAGTCGTGTGGCGACTTTCTTAGTAATTGACAAACTTAATGCACAATTTTTTTTTAATAAGTTTATTATATTCCTCTACATGTTTCGAGCGTTGTTGTTTTCAACATCAGGAGGTCAAATTGTACTATACAGCATCTGGTATCGTCACACTCTGTAGGTGGCTGTCTGGTGCGCAGATTGAGAAAGGGCTGCGCACCGGACGGCCACCTACAGGTGTGATGATACCAAATGCTGTATAATACAATTTTGACCTCCTGATGATGAGCACGTATTGCTCGAAACATGTAGAGGAATGTAATCAACTTATTAAAAAACAAGAATTTGTGCGTTAAGTTGGTCAATTGCTAAGATTATACTGAGATGCACGGTCAGCAAAACATCGAAACTTGTGTGGCGACATTCGACACTGATCTTTCCGTCACTTATAGCACGAAACCAATCGCTGCTTCATTTCAGAAGCTGCTTGATTCTACAGTCCAGTTAGCAGAACACGCTGCATACGTAGTCGATGTACCGGGCGAAACGATAAAGTTATTAATCAGTTTGTGCTAAACCCTTGATATTTTACATGTCATGTACAAGAAGGATAAACGAATGCTGGCATTTAATTTCATATTTGACTTATTGTGAACAGATAGGAGCTCTTTAGTAAGATGTTCTGTAGCTTTTTTAAAGTTCCCTGGGCTAAACTAAATTGAGAAATGTGGTTCTAGGAGACTGCGGCCACATGCCGTTGGATACGAAGTCAGAAGTGCAGGATACGTTTTGTGTGTGTGTGTTTTTTAATTGGGCGTCCTTGTAATTATGTTCTGCCTATGTAATTAAATCCTGTACTTGTGTATAATTCAAGACCACATGCTGAGGACGTATGGGGAATGGACGTAAAACTCCACGTAGTCTATTATTAACTTATGCCATACGTGGAGCTGAGTAAGCATTCTTAGGCCACTCCTGTTGCATTCCTTAAACAGCAGTTCCCGGAATTGTTGTATATGAGGGTGGCTTAGATTCATGGCGGGTCGAGTGGCAGTAATGGGGAGGAAAACATCTGTACCTGCACTGCTGAATATTGAAACGTGATTTTCAAACTTGTGTACATGCTGTTGTGGAGAGAAACGGTGATAAGAATGATACATTTCAGGGCGAATTATAAGTGTGTTTGTTCAATATGCAGCGTTGAAAGTGATTGATAAGTAATACATAAAAGTAGGAAACAAAATATGTTTTAAAGCGTGCATTTGGACGGTAGGTTTGGACTCAAAACACTGATCAACAAAGTACTGATCGACGAACCTCAACGAAATAGGCAACTCAAGAGACATTCATGAATGTGGGAGGACAATATTAATATGCATATTCTTATAACAAAACCAACGAGATGCATGAATTTCTCAAATTTATTTTCGGAATAGAACTCTACATGTTTCGGACAGTTTCTCTGTCCATCATCAGGAGTCTAGCACTGTACACACAGCAAAATGTATATGTCATACAGGTTATGCTGACTGCTTGCTAGCGAGCAGTCAGCATAACCTGTATGTATTGCTGTGTGTACAGTGTTAGACTCCTGATGATGGACAGAGAAGCTGTCCGAAACATGCAGAGTTCTATTCCAAAAATAAATTTGAGTAATTAGTGCATCTCGTTGGTTTTACTCGTATTATAAGAATATATCACGATGCACGGTCCTCTGAAAGTCAAAATTAGTATCCATCTTAGACAAATGGGCTCTGTGTTACCGTGTACAAGTGGTTTTGTGGCTGGTTCAGTGGACTGTTTTTCTGAACAGGTTGATAACATTTAGGCTTCCATAAAAGTAGCTATCAGCTTTTCAAGAAATATCACCCACTATGGATTTATTGTTTTTGATTTATTCTTTGTGTACTGAACAACCTTGCCAGCTGCTTGATTTACATTACCCTGGTGTTGAATTAAGAGATTTCTCCGAACGGTTATTTTGAATGGATGCGGAAAGAAGCTTTATTAAGTTGTCTTTTTAGTTAATGGCCCTAAATTTGCGTGGACGCTGAAGAAAACTATTACCTTTCAGGGTACCGGTGTCTGGTCCTGTATTCGAAATTGGTACGCACAGACTAGGAAGCAAGATCGTATAACGTGCTAGTTAGTGGTTACCGTAATTAGATGTGTAGGACACTGCACGGAATGACGTCTTGTCTTTTTGTGACGCATAGTTTAACAATACGACTGTCGAGTTTGTAGTTTCGTGTTTTGGGGTGTATGGAGTTAAAGATTGCATTACATTACATTATATGAAGATTTTCATGGAGCTTAGCACGCCAGAAATGCCAAGTTCCGTAACTGAAGGTACCCATTTCCATAAAAACATTTCAGGTACTCCGTGTTGTACTGACCTCCACGTTAATGGCGATTACGGACTGAAGCACGCGCACGTGCATTTTCTGCACAGGCTTTCGAAATGTGCTGTGTGTTAAGTTTCATACTGGAGAGTGAAACTTTATAACGCAGTGGTTATAAATTGTCTTAATCAAATTGTTACTCATAACAATGTCTTTGTTGAAAACGCAGCTTGTATTGACAGTAGGCAAGTGTGATCCATAATCCGTGGCAAATAAAGCACACTACATGCGTGGACGTGTGTTTGTAACGGTATAAAAGATAATACTACAAACCTGTATGCTTTGAAAATCTCCCCCACGATATCAAAAACATGGAAAATATCACGCAATGAATAATGTCGTCCATTCCACTGTGTAGTACGTACTTAATAGGGACCCTTATATACAGCACCTGGCCCCCAGATAATCCCTCTTGTTGAACTGCGGCACGCGTGTTTCAGTATTTGGATCATGCAACGTGCGCAGGAGTTCATTTAAGTATAAACCGATTTGGTAAGAGCGGTAGTGGAAGGTCTGTGTGCATATCTGTGTCATGTGTCGGTGAGGCTATGCATATACAAGCGTCAAGATTTCTTTTTCATAATGTATACGTTGAAAGATTTAATTTCCTCACTTGTATAAGGTTTATATCCACACTTTCGAGGTTTTTATGGAGGTAGAAATTGAATTAATTCTATCAAGTTCTTTGTTCAGGTAGCCGTTGAGGAGATGAATAAATTTTAAGCTCATGGTTCCGTGCATCATAATTCAATGTTAATAAAAATCCAACCAGATACAACAGTATGCAGATATTTATTTACTGCAAAGTTACTCTACATGTTTCGGGTGTCACAGCACTAAAAACTGTAACCGCAGCCTCCAGTCCAGTTCATAATACTGGTACAGCTATTTCGCTCCAACGTGGCCTTATCAGGCCACGTTGGAGCGAATAGCTGTATCTGGTTGGATTTTTATTAACACTGAGATGAATAAAGTTTGCATCTGAGCAAGAAACTTTCTGCGTTTGTGGATTCTAAGTGCTTGCTACCGTGTGCATCGGTCGGTTATTTAGGCAGTTTCTTTTTATTAGTACTTTTGAGGACATTCTTGGGAGTTACTCTAGATAAGGTCGATATTTATCGCTTTTAATTATGTTTTCCTCTATGACTTGCTGGTAGGTTGGCAGTATATTAGTTAGGTAGCTCAATTGGCTAGTTAGTGTACCACGTCATAATATGTTTATCTTCCTGCAAGTTGACGTCATTAGAGGCTTGGCTGTCTGTTGAGTGGTCAGGTTATTGTGAAATTAGTAACTTTCCTGTTTGGTTGCTTAATTATACGGCTGGTTTGTTATTTGTTTAGTGTGTTATGTGTATTATTGTGTGGCCGTTTGTCTGCTGATGATGTAGTGGGTGCATTCCTCGTTATTTCACTCTTCCTCCTCTTAGTTGGTAAGAAATGGAGCATACCAAATTTACCAAATTTATCTGTGGATCTTTTCAATATTTCTTCGGTTTATTCTGTATTCCTACTTGTTTATGTATTATGCATTTATTTATTTACAAATAATTATTAATATGGTTAGTTGGCTTACTTTAAATATTTGACTTGTTGGCTAGTTATTTACATAATTTGTGAGAGTGTCTTTTGGTATGCTACAGTATACTTCACTACAGTTTTATTCTTTGCCAATTGTCTTGGGGTTTGCTAATACCAAGATATTTCGAAAACTGTTCGTCTTTCCTTCTTTGGGTGAATTGGGGGGGGGGGAGGAGAGAAAGAGAGAGAGAGAAGCGCTAATGTGGTTGTCCCTTTGAAAGAACTAGTCTTTGTTACTTGACGTACTTTTGGGAAAATTCTCCCTTATTTTTTACCTGAAGACGGAGACCGGCCTTGTTTCTGTAACTGTGTGCCAAACAGAAAACAAAAGGCGATGCACAATTTTAAAAAATAGTCACTGTTTTGTTATCCTTTATTTATTTATTAACTTAAGCTACTTACATGACTGGAGCCGAGGTATCGTGTTTGGTACAGTGACTGGACTACAGATTAGCCTACTGATGTATAAATATACAATGATGTATCAGTCAAACACAACAAAACTTTGTTATGTTTATTATTGTATTAGGGCAACATGTTTCGATTCTTATAGAATCATCTTCAAGCCCTTCTAAGATACAGATCCTTACTTAGCAATGTTTAAAATGCACTGTGGGATCTCAAACGCTCACTTTCTTGATATAACTATGTACAAAATGCATGTGTCGTTTTGTTCTTATTGTACAATCAGGATACTTATTTCTAAAACTTTAACCGGTACATATGAAGGAAGTTTGAATGTACGCGTTTGGGATCCCACAGCGCATTTTAAACATTTGTAAGTAAGGATCTGTATCTTAGAAGGGCCTGAAGATGATTCTGTAAGAATCGAAACATGTTGCCCTAATACAATAATAAACATAATAAAGTTTTTTGTGTTTGACTGATACATCATTCTATATGTATACATGTGTTAAACACTTCGGGATGGCAAACATTAAATTAGCCGATTGAGGTATCATCATTCGGTTTTAGGTAGAGTCGCTCTACATGTTTCTTTTCAGAAACATGCAGACCTGTTCTGAAGCCACTAAACCTCCTGTTCGAGAGGTACTGGAGGATATTCCCCCGGGTTGTGAAGTGTCTGGGTCGTGAAGGCGACCCTTTTGCCTCCTTCTAGTGCCGAGATGAAGAATGGTGTAGGTGCACATTCGCCCTTCGTTTTGCTTTCGTGGCGCCCATTGAGACCATTTTACCTTTACGTTACTCCTATGATTGCTTTATTAGATTGTTAGTTATATCACTGGGAAACCAATGTTAGTTTATGTACTGGTCGGTCACTTGCTTAGTTACGTGCGTGTATGTCTTGTGCTTTGAAGGTGCTGGAAGTGGAAATAAGGTAACGTCTACAGGATGTACTAATAGGTTTAAAATCTCTGTAAACACGTACTTTATGTACAAGTCTTTCTTTATAAAACCAACACCCTTATTATACAAGTACAGATGCACGGGCTGGAATTATATCTGCGTGTTTAAATTGTAGCGATAATTAAAATGGATATTTTATTGCGTGGTGTTAATGACTTTAAAAAGTAGTTTGTGTTCTTAAAATCCACAAAATTGTACAATCTTTGCCTGTCTAATGGTATCTTCAACAACGTCCTGTGTCTGTGTAAATCGTGGGACATACAGACTTGAGGCGCAGAGTCTTAGCGTTTTGGTGTACCGTGCGATTCTGTAACGTCTCCTCTGTAATCCCTAGGGAGCACTAGAAACCACGGTGGTGGCTGGAAGAAGGGAATTTGTTCTCAGGGGCTAGCGATAACGGGGTCATTCTTTTCAGATGAAAAACAAGTAGTGAATTGGTTGTCTGGATACGGAGCGGAATGTTTGAATGATTTCCTTATTTATAGAATATGTCGAAAGGCATAAATCAAAATGTCTTAGCTTTATGTATGAGATTTCTGAATTTAGTTCAGAAATTATTGATCTATGGCCGAAAGCTATTTTAAACATATTTTTTTTATTATCAAAGGATCTAGAGATGCGTTTGTGTTTGCGTGCGTGCACACGTACCTCCGACCATCCGAGTGTTTATTTTCACAAATACATTTTGAACCAATGAATAAGCTTTGATGTGCAGCCGCATGGACATCATGCTATTGACAGTAAATCCATATTTATATAACTAATTTACTACAATCGATATAATCAGGAATTATATGTGCGAACATCTGTGGTGGGTATGATATTTTACATAAGCATAAGGTGCTGAAAACTGGAGTGGTGATAGCCAAGCTCTGGCAACGTTGTACGAAAATTTATCCTAAACTGGGCATCAAATCTGTGTATTGAGAGATACTTTGTGTCTTGGAAAAGAAAAACATGGCCATATTCCCAGGACTCTTAGGCTACGTAAGTACAGGACGTATTTAAAATACTTGGACAGACTTCCAGGCTGTGTTCCGCACACTACAATAAAGAAAACTTTCATGTCCATATGTGTCCGCAAACACTGAATTTTCGCGTAAGGGCCACAGTCGCCGAACTTGAACCCTTTAGATTTTTATCTGTCGGGGACACTTCACGAAAGCAATTGTGATGCCTTTCGAATCATTTGCAACCTCCCCAGGACCTTTGAAAGTCTGCGAAAATCCATGATCACATATGTCAGTACGTGTTGGTGGAGGACAATTTGAGCATTTGTTGTGAATTTTGACTTGATAAACAGTAAGAAATTAGTAGTTATTAAATAGGGAAAGTGCGTTGTAGCTGTCAATTTAAAGCAAAATATCATATACTTGAAGTATTTACCGTTGAATTTAATCTTTCAATTCAACTCAGAAACTAATGATTTTAGGTTATATATTCGTGCTCATTCTTTTTTTGTGTGTAGAATCGAAGAACTCGCTTTGTGTAATTTAATACAGTGTGTCCCACTCGCTACCGAACCCGACATTTGTTTAATAATTTTACCACTAATGAGGATATTGCAAAGAAATTTGAAGCGGACTACAGACATATTCCTCTTCATTTCTCACACAACGAACGTACTCCTGTTCAAATTTCATTGCAATATCTTCATTGGTGTTATGATTATATTAAAGAAATGCCGGGTTCGGTAGCGAGTGGGACACCCGATAGAAATTGTGCACAAGAATACGCCACTAATTTTTGTAATCACTAATTTATTAATCCTGTAAATAGGAGGAAGCTTTGCGTCAAGTGTCACAATGAAGTTTTCTAACTTGAATGTAAAGGCACTTTTCTCGTGACTACTTTTTACTCGAAATGATACGCTAAACAGCTGAATGATAAGTTTCACTCAAAGTTATACCTAATTGATCCCTTAACCCTTTACCTGCTAATGTGGAGAATATGGTGAGCTCCGAATAATGCTAGCAGTTGGGAATTAAATCAGCGTTTAAAGGGCTAATGTATAGTGATATTCAACACAGTATAAATCGCAAAGTTCAACCAAACAAGCTGCAGATAGAATGTATTGGAAGGAAGTGTGTTACAGAACGCGGAAACTGTCTGCGCATGCTCGCACCAGAAGATAAACAATTTATAGTGCCTTGGCACTTGACGGTAGAGCCGGTAGCACTTCAAAGAAAAATGATTGTTCACTCCACAACAGAAACACCCGGTTAAGTAACCTTTAGCGGCCTTAGGACAGGGACGTTGCATGTTGGGGCCACTGAATGCTGGCCACACCTGTTAAAGGATTTTTTTGTCTCCTTTATTGTACCGCCAGTCTATTACAAACTATAAGTACACTTAACCTTATATCCTACGCTGATATCGTATGACCTGTGGAGTAATATTCCACTGAGTATCCTCACATCGGATATTCTGGTACCTGTGTACGGTGCTTATGAGAACCTTGTGGTTAGTTCCGTTGGTTTGAAACCTTTTAATCTTCCTGGTTCTTCTTCGTCTATTAGGGCGGGTATGAGTTCGTTGGGATGTGCGATTAGCTTCTCTCGGTATTTGGTGCTGAAGTTAGTTATTTCTGCTTTAACTATGGGTGGCTGTAGATCGGTGTGTAGAACTGTTAAAGGATGAATACGATTTTATTTGGGGGAGGGGGGCAAGTGCAGTGTAGGGGAACAACCACTTCATACTGCGTAGCAGCACTAGCAGTCACGTTCGCATTTTGAGGATGCAGGATCCTTCACTGCAATCGTACAACCCTTCTGTTGAACTCCTACAGGATTATGGAACCGCCACTGCATTCTGGAAACACCTGGTAAAACCTGGAGAGACGCTTCAGATCCTGCCGTAAACGTGAGTAACCTGGCGGCACTTGGGTAACAATTGCAACACGATGAGAATGCGTGAGCCGCCACTGAATGATACCTCATGCTGTAAAGAAATGCTAGTAGGTTTAGCACCTGGAGATGAAACAGATTTTGAAGTGTCTCGCCCTTGCTGAATATGAAGTTGAAGAGACCGCTAATGCAAGTCAGCATGAGAGGCTGGAACTGAGTAACGCTCTCATGCAAATGTCGTGCGTTTCAACTTCGTCAGGTTAATAGCAATGGTTATTTCTTGTTACCGACTTAGGTTTTCCTCGTACGTGTCACAGAAGTCATCTCTGTGTTTTCTTACGTCACCTACAGGAATTGAGTGACAATAACTCAGCATTCAGGTGCTGTGCCAGTTTGCTTGTTTTATTTCTGAAATTGCTTTATTAATCGCGACTGTGTCTAATACTATTGCCTACATAGTATTAGTCAAATGTAATTCCTATTTTACCGGGGTGCTGATAAAACCTTAGCCCGACCAGGAAGGAAACAAGCTGCGCCTGTTAAAAGTGTGATGGGCAGAGGAATGGATTGATTGGCTAGGTGGTGGACTCTTGTGAATGGCAATGAACCTCCAAGTTCCACAAAATGCGGGGAATGTAGCTTGTTTCCTTCCTGGTCGGGCTAAGGACTTATCAGCACCCCTGTATAAGGAACTCATTTCGACGTAAAATCTCTTTCACAGGTAAGTGTTTATCGTTTGCAGAATGTTTCGTGTTACATTTATATGCCAGCTGGGGAAGATATGTGGGCCTAAGAAGGTCCGGACAGCAAGGGAGTTGGGAAGAGTACGTTACGAGGAGCTATATGATGTCATCAAACGTGAGTAGGGTGATCAAATCAAGAACCTTGAGATGGGCAGGGCATGTGGCAGGAATGGGAGGGAGGGGTGTATGCAGGATTTTGGTGGGGAAACACGAGGGAACGAGCGTACTTGTAAGACCTAGGAGTAAATGGGAGGAAAATATTAAGATTGTTCATCAAAATGTGGAATGTGGGGTGAACTGGATTAGCTTGACTCAGGATAGGGACAGGGGGCGCACTCTTGTTCATGTGGAAATCAGCTTTCAGGTTACATAAAATGTGGGTAAATTCTTGACTATCTGAGAAACCTTTAGTAGTGTTTTAGAAAGGATTCTGCTGCAAGCAGTTGGTGAAACGTGAAATTCATTCTAGAACGGGCCGTGAAGGTCCAGAGTGGATGGATAGGTATAGCTCTACTCTTTCTTTAACCTCGGCGCTAGATGAATGTGAGTGTTCAACGCCAAACCCCGGCCGCTTTACCCCTCAGGAAAGAGACCCATGCCCATTGTACAGGGGGCTGGGTCGGCCCCAGGGCCGTTCTGTACTGGTGCGGAAAATCTCGCCCTACAGGGATTCCATCCCCAGACCGTCCAGCCCGTAGCCAGTCGCTATACTAGGGCATGCGATTGGTTGGTTAGTAATTTGTACGTCTTAGCTATATGAAACTCTCTTCCCAGACATTTCTCAGTATGCGTAACATGCATTTCACGAAATGTTAGCAACGTGACATGTTGAACAGGTCGTAGTTAGGCTATGTGAGGTTCTTAAAGTGTTGTTGCTGTAAGGTGGATGTGAAGGCCGAAGTTACAGCGTCGCATTTTATCTTCAGTCTGCAGTTAACTGTCCGTCATGAAGAGTTAATAATGTCGGTTGAACTTTACACGTTGCGAGATGAATACAATCCACGCACTCACACCGAACTGGACTTGTCCAAGCAACATCTTAATGTTATCCTTCCATCTACTCACCTGTTTGATGTGATCTATATGACGTTCCCATTTTTTACTTTACGACCATAATAATATGTGAGGTAGGGTAAAAATTATTTCTCTTCTCATTACGCAATTTTCTGTATTCACTTATTGCTGTCCCTCATGTGTCCAAAATGTCATGATAACCCCAGTCCTCAAATAACAGGAGTACTGAAATCTTTCATCAGATAAAAGACAGTTCCAATCTAATACTGAAAATAATTAGCTTCATGAAAAGCAGGCCGTCGTGTATGGTGTGTTCAGAGTTTCCAGTGCTTATTGTAATTTTTTAGAACAGTGTGGATATAATACAGCTGACTAACTAACCAATTAACTAACTCTCCCAAACTCCATGCTGCAGAATCCTTCTTGAGAAGTTGACAGGTCCTCAGCTAGTCGAGAAATCCTCCGCATTTTGCGGGACCCGAATGTTCATTACCGCACTGATAAAAGCCCGCTGCCTGTCCGTATCCTGAGCCAGATCAATCCAGTCCATATCCCCATTCCACTTTTCGAAATCCCGTCTATTTTATTGTCCTCCCTTCAACGCCTGTGTGTTTCAAGTGGCCTCTGTTCATCATATTTCCCCACCAAAACTCTGTAAGCACCTTTCCTTTTCCTCGTACATGCCACATGTCCCGCTCATCTTATTCTTCTTGATTTGATCACTCGAATGATAGTTGGTACGGAATATGGGTCATAGAAGCCCCTTGTTATGCTGTCTTCTCCTCTATCCCGTTACCTCATCCTTCTTAGGCCCAAATGTCATGCTTAGCGCCTACTTCTTAAACACCCTCAACCTACGTTTCTTACTCAGTGTGAGAGACCACATTTCATGCTCATATAAAAACAGTAGGCAAAATTACTTTTGTTGTATCCTTTCTTTTGGGTGATTGTTCGATTGTTCGATCTTCAAAGGTGGTGTCAGCGGGATTCCTGCTTACACCGCCCATGAAGATAGAACAGACAATGTTCCGAAACGTCGGCACATAAAATTAAGAAGCCGGGGAATCACCCAGAAGAAAGAATACAACATTCAGAACATGGTGAATTTTGAAATGAAGGAAATTATTGTTCTTAATATTTTAATCATTACATTTTTGGATCGAAAAACTGGAACACAAACTTTGAGGTGTGTCATCCCCGTTGTCTAATCCAATAACAAATCATATTATGTATGATGCATACGGTCAGAACCACAACTATATTTTCAATGATTAGTTTAATAGGTATACAACTACATTAGTTACAACTACATGTTTCGGCCCTAAACATTGGCCATCGCCATGTTGTCCTTAAACTTATCAAGTAAATGTACTAATGCGGGGTACTGTGGTGAGTGTGTGGGGATGGGGGAAGGAGATCTCGTTCCTCCATCCCCAACACATCCCCCAGAGTACCCCGCATTAGTATAATCACTTGATAAGTTTAAGGACAACCTGATGATGGCCAATACTTAGGGCCGAAACATGTAGTTGTAACTAATGTAGTTGTATACCTATTAAACTAATCATTGAAAATATAGTTGTGGTTCTGACTGTATGTATCATACATAATATGATTTGTTACTAGAAGACAAACATTCTGCACCGAATGGTAGCAAAGGATGCCCTGATTTGCTCTTAATTTCTTCGTAGATGGGCATTATTTGTTAGGACTGACCACAAGTATTTGAACTGTTCCACACTTTTAAGCTACAATACAACACATGAAGCAATTTCTGAGTATCAGCAGTGTAAATATATGTAAAATAAAATATCTGATATTCTGATAGAATTGATTCAGAAATGATGCATATTCCGTCAAAGTGTGCCCTTCCCTCTTGCTTGGTTCTAAATAAAACACAAAACACTTCAGATGCTGGCGTAGAATCTTTTTGTTTTACGTTTCTTGGACTCAGGGCTGGCCAGTATAGAAATTAGAAATTTGGAAACAATGAAATATGTGACTATCAAATAATGAATTTTCAAGATAATACAATAATTGTGGCAGTAATGAATTTGTAACCGTATGCAGTTGCAATAATCGCAATCGGGTTTTGACATCCTGTTCTGATGGATGTCTGTTGAGATTGTAATTTTGCCTTGTGATAAATGCCTAAGTTAGGTGTGTAAACTCGTGTCAAAATGCTAATACATGTGAATCAGATTCGTACTTGAGGTGGCTGAATGATTAATAGAACTGCTGTGAAACGTTCTGCTAATTTATTCATCATCGCCTCTGGGTTATTCAATTGAACGCTGAAAACATAATACGTTTTGTTGCAGGGCCATTTGTATTTGTTAACTGCTGTTGAATAAACATGGTGAAGTTTTGAATAATGGCGCACAGTGGTTCGCGAATGCACTTGACGGAACTTTTGTTTAGAACATGTTCTCTGCAAGACGTGCATCACGTGAATGAATCACTGGGCGTTACTCTGTGTCGTCTGTCGTACCAACTATACGAATGTGGTACGATAAATATGATGTAATTCCGGTACGTATCTGTCCGATATAATTTCTCTTGCTTGTAAATAACCGACTTTACGCACAATTTTTTTCTTTATGTTTATTTCTATTCTCTACATGTTTCGGGCAGCCATGTGCCCATCATCAGGAGAATTATTGTATCAATGCGACACCTGGTTTATGTCACTCTGTGTAGATGGCCGTCTGGTATGCAGGTTAGCCTGCAAAAAGAAAACAAATTGTGCGTCAAGTTAGTTATTTACAAGGAACATACCAGGCTGCACGGTCAACAAAACACAAAAAAATAATTTCCCTCATTTATAGTCGAAATAAGTATTTATAAGAATTAACAAGTAAACTTTCAAAGCCCAAAAGTAGCTACTGTTTGAATGTGTTTTATTAGGACTGGCAATTTTTATTAATTTTTTTACGTGTGTGTACTAAACACATGTGTATTAAGGCTGCATTGGATGTGCACAGTGTTACACGAAACACCCATTAAATTCTAGGTGACTTTTCACTGAGTTATTTTGAGTGGAACGAGTTGTATCAAAACATGGATCGAAATTTCAACCATCATGTAGTTACCGCCCTTTAAAGCAGACCTCTCCTAGCAAGGCTGAGAGGGTGGTCTTGTGATCGGTCGTATTCATCGTGGAGTTATGCATGTCTAACAACCCCGTTCTCCTGACTCAACACCCCTCGATTACGACTTATGTAGACAAATGATGGTTCTGATCTGTCAGGAGAGATACAGAACACGGGATGAACTCCTGTCGTGGCTAGATCACCAAATTCAGTTACAGCTACCAGCCCTCGTAATTATTCTAAGACTCTTTAAATTATTAGTAACAATATATTATATCCGTGGGAGAAATATTTATGTTCAAATGCAGTGTTTTTACCTTTCGTACATGTATTCTAATTTGTCTCGTGTGTATTGTTGCTAGTTTTAAGTCGTCTTATGTGTAATTGTTGTTGGTTGGCCGTGTGTATTGTTGAGGTTGTCTTGTATGTATTGTTGTCATCTTATGTGTATTTGTTGTACTGTGTGTGCATTGCTTTTTTTTTACTTTGGATGCCGGACTGCTGGCTAGAAGTCAGAATGCTGAGATGGTTCCCAAGATCCCAAGTTGCCACTACATGCTTCTCATGTAGCCCTCCCGACTTAAATTTAGTAGTAACCAATTTCATATTTTGAATGCATGTTAAATAACCACTGCCACCGGGTGACAACCCAATTGCAGTTAATAATAATAATAATAATAATAACAACAACAACAACAACAACATTTCTCCTGTGTAATTTCCTGCCTTTCGTAGCTACGATCTCATTTCTTGAGTGGTTATAAACTTCTGAACATTATACGTTGTCGTTAATACAAATGCATTCGGTATAGAGTAACGTAAATTGTAAAACTGTTTTATGTCAATTGCATTATGACCCCATTTCCACGTTGAAAGTACATGTGTGATAACTGAGCAATTTCGGCATTTACCGCATTGCCTAACTTCTGGAATACATGCTACAGCGTTACATGGAACCAAGTTTCATTACTGCATCATCACGGCCTTCAACAGAAACAGAATTACAACAACAAGCAGAACTAACAATTAAGGCAGGTCAGTTGTATGAATTTTAAACCGATGTCTCACTAATAGATAAGAGAGGTTTCGTGTGTTATTTGAGCATGTGGCCGTTGTGGGAAGTTCTCCGTCCTTTTGTATCACCGTGTAGAATGACAGGCAAGTACCGTCCTGGGCCCTTCACTTTCACGGCTTGACATCGGCACGTATCTATTTCACTACGTGGCATGATATCGGGGAAAGGGTTGTCTAATCAAACAAGATAATAGCCACAATAAATTGAATTAATACCTGTGAAATTCAGGTATTTTGAAATAACTTTCATTTTCTCAGTTGGACATCAGCGTAGAGGGAAAGTAGACTAGCATTTTAGGCTGCAACAGTGCACCATGTGCAATGCACTGCTGTTTTTTATATAGGCCAGACAAAAAATCTGTTAGTATGGGTTTAGGGCCTCTTTTACGTCTTGTGTCTACGGAACATGAGTAGTGATTATGGATATAATAATAATAATTATAATAATAATGTGCAATTATTCTCACGTTAAATCTAATTTATTGACTTAATTTTATTGCACGGGTTTTTTATTTTGTGTTCTGTATGTTGTATTTATGTATGTGTGTGTATGTATGTATGTACGTACGAATGTGTGTATGTATGAATGGATGGATGGATGTATATACGTACGTATATATATATATATATATGCATGTAGGTGTGTGTATGTATGTTTGTATATATGTATGTATGTGTGTGTGTGTGTGTGTATGAATGTGTGTATGTATGTATTATGTACGTATGTATGTATGTACTATGTGTGTATGTAAGTACGTACGTATGTATGTACGAATTTATGTATGTACGAATTTATATATGTATGAATATATGTTTGTGTGTGTATATGTATGTATGTATGTATGTACGTACGTATGTATATTTGTATTTATGTATGTATGTGTATGTATGTATAAACGTATATACATCATATTTTGTGCACTGCTGCTGGATTTCCTAAATCATTAGGCTGCTCAGTCAGTCAGCATACAAACGAACAAAAATGAACATAATGTAATTAAACTGTGAGCGATTTCAGGCTTCCGCCGCATAATGGATATTAACTGCGCTCTTCTGGGCTACTGGTGCAGCGAGCAGGGCTTATTCATGAACGACTTTTCGGAACATTCTTTCGGTCCCGTCTTCAAGGGTCGAAACCTATCGGTCCACTTGAAGATGGAACCGATAGTTTCTGCCGAATCGTCGGCAAGGGATTGCCACTTCTCGCTGCGCTATAGCCCAGAAGAGCGCAGTTATCGTTTGGATTGAAACTAAATTTTTGACAAATTTAATTGTGACAACAAATTTCGACACTGTTCTCTTATTGCTCGTACTGGTTCAGTAATTGTCCTCGCAGCTGGGGTATTGATGATCGTTTTCTTTCTTTCTCTCTCTCTCTCTCTCTCTCTCTGTCTATATATATATATATATATATATATATGGTGTTTGTTTGTTTACCTGTTACTCAATTCCCTACTGACTGCGACCGTGTCATAACCCGAAACTGTAATTAATGCTTCACACTTGTGGTCGGGGAAGGTTCGATCTCTTTTATCTCTACTGTTTTGTTGACCGTCCATCGTGATATATCGGTACAATAAGAACCAACAGGATGCACAATTTACTTTCAATTTATTTCAATAATTAACCTCTACATGTTTCGAGCAGCCTTGCTGCTCATCATCAGGAGGTACTACTCTGTATATACAGCGATTGGCATATATCTTGCTTTTATGTGACTGGTTGTTGGTAGGATCCGATCCTGCCAACAACCAGTCAATTGCTGGACATACGGATTAGTTCCTTCTGATGATAAGCAGTAAGCCTGCTCGAAGCATGTAGAGGTTAATTATTGAAATAAATTGAAAGTAAATAGTGCATCATGTTGGTTCATATAGTACGGATATTATCACTTGTTAATAAATAAACTTTAGAAACAACTATTGATAATATTTTTTCTTCTTCTTATTATTATTATTACACCGTACTGATGCTGAATATTATTCATATTGTGGGACTTATCTGGGAAGGAAAGTAAGTAATGAATGAAGAAAGAAATCAAGATAGAAATCAAGGAGGAAGGAACTAAAGAAAGCTGAAAACCTTGAAATATGGTATAAAGCAATGCGGGAAGTAACTAAGAAAGGAAAATACAAGCACAGAAAAACAAAGACGAAGACAAGCTAACTCGAGAATCGTACAAAGAATGTAGGGCACGAATTAATTTTTAACCCTCTGCAGGCCGAACCGAAGTGTAAATAATGTATAAAACTCAGTTCCTGCCACACAGTAACCATAGTACATTTAACTTTCTATGTAGCTGTAAAGGAAGACAAGTACAATCTTTGTATATTGTGAACATCTCACCAAACACATATATGTAAAGAATGTGGGGGTAAAACTTATTGTCTGGATTTCAAGGCAGGTGTTACATAGCCATAAGCAATAAAAGTACGTTCGTCAGAACACAAACATGATAGAGGGCACTAAACAAAACATTTTAGACACAAAAGCTCTAAACATTTGTCGTTTATAGATCATGATATGATCGTGGTTACGCGAAATGTAACCGGAACGTAACAAGATGAAGACACTGAAAGATAAAAGAGACAGCGGCTTTATTTGTATACCTATTTGCTGTTTATTTAAAGATGGATGATTAGCGGAAGATAAAGAGGCAAGAATGTGGAAGGAAGCGGTTGTGCCCTAATTTGAGATATTATCCTGACACGTACATGTAGGAACAAGATGCCGTCTCAAGAGATCTTAGTCCGAACAGTCGCTTTTCTAGTCACGTTTATAGCCAGTCACATTGAAGATACATATCATCACTTGATCCACCTTCTTCAGTGACTTACTTTTACTATACATGTTATGACGTAGATAGGAGGATAATATCGAAATGGAACTTCAAGAAACTGGAGGGACTAGACCGATCTGTCTCAGGATATGGACAAGTGTCGGACTCTTTTGAATACTCTAGTGAACCTTTGGGTTCCATAAAATGCGGGAAATTTCTTGACTAGCTGAGGAACTGTTAGCTACTCAACAAGAACTCTGCTGCATTGAATTAGTTACTATGTACAAACTTCGTGTGTTTATATATATATATATATATGTGTGTGTGTGTTTGTTAATAAATGCATATATATATGTAAGATTGTTCAAACTGATCCTTAAATTAATTACTTACACATATTTTGTCTTTTCCACTTTAGGAAATTTTTTTTTAGTAATTTAAATTTCTAATTTTGATTCTAATAATAGGAGCCAACAAGATGCACTATTTCCCAAATTTATTTTTGATAAAGAACTCTACATGTTTCGGACAGATTTACTGTCCATTATCAGGAGTCTCAACACTGTATACACAGCTACAGCTATTTGTCATGCTAGTTATGTTGACTGTCTGCTAGCGAGGACAGGATGGTGTATACAGTGTTGAGACTCCTGATAATGGACAGTAAATCTGTCCGAAACATGTAGAGTTCTTTATCAAAAATAAATTTGAGAAATAGTGCATCTTGTTGGCTTCTACTATAAGACTATGTCACGATGCACGGTCCTCTGAATGTCAGATTCTAATTTTGATTAATATTTTGTTACATAAGAAAGTTTTGGTGCCTTTGGAAAGGTTCAGTGCTACATTCACGTGCTGCATTATAATATCATATCTCCTGCAGTGTTAATTTATATTCTTGCGGGCTACGTGTTCAGAAGCTTCAGTATTTATTGTGCAAGATAACGGAATGAACTGCCCTGAAGTCAGGGTCGAATGATTCTTGCACGCTTCTTTCTTTATTTATATTAGTTATTGAAGATTTGCTTATTTAACAACGCGTTTTCATCTAACTTATATACTATTCCAACTCATTTAATTATAATAACACTATACTACAGGAGTACTGATAAGTTCCTAGCCCGACCAGGAAGGAAACACGCTAATGTTTCTGTCAGAATGGCGTGAATTTCCTTCGGCGCCTTGCCTTGAAGGAAAAAAAAAACCTTGATGACAGCTCGCATCTCGATGTTGTTGAAATCGCGCTCGTCTCTGACGTGCTTCCGAGTTTGTTTCCTTTCTGGCCGGGATAAGGACTTATCAGCACCCCGGTATATTATTATTTCATTTTATATCCTCATGAATTTTTGGTCTATTTTTAGCGATTTAGAATGATAAAATTGAATAATGCTGTTGTTGTGCAATTGACTGAAATAAAATATAAGTTAACATGTCACTTGCACAGAAAATGTGTAATATTAATTTGTCTTTCCTGTTGTCTATTTACATATAAAAGTGTAAGGGAAGCTTCGAAACAAGCCTAAGAAAGTGTCAAATGAAGCACTGGTGGCTTGTTTACGATATTTCCTTAGTAAGTTTAGACAACAACAACAACAACAACAACAACAACAACAACAACAACAACAGCGAAGAACCTGAGTCAATTCTGTCAGTCTTCAAGCATAAACGTGACTTCATTAACACGACACACGAGTTCCAGTAACTATGACGCGACATTTGACAGAAAATTATAATCCGGGTCAAGCTTCGATTCAGTTCCGAGTACCTGCAAATGCCACACGCTGGAAAGTTAGTCTTTGACGTACAGAAGGCTGTTCTTGTCGGATGTGACGTGCGTCAATGGCTAATCGGATCCCGATATGTCGAAACAGGTTTGTGACCTAATTTTCAAGGGTCGACGGGTCTTGAAGATTTTGACGTTTGAAGTGGAGGACTATGTGTTGCTTCGAAACCCTTGGATCCCATTACCTGTTGTCGTGGCGTCATATCACACGGCTTTACCGATGTGAGAAGCTCAAAATTTGAGAGCTCCGAGGTTACATATAGAATGTCCGTTCAGTTTTGAGAGTTGTTTGACTGTGCATCTTCATCATGAAATAAAGTGAAATGCCAACTTGATGCAACTAGGTAATTTATTGAAGTTTCTTTAGCTCGACATGTTTCAAGCGCATACGTCCATCATCAGGAGCATTAGATGTTAGGTTGCAGCATATGGTTTTCCGCACCCCGTCTGTAGATGTGTGGTGGTCCTGAGAGCCGCTGCGTAGGTCGTGTGTACGGTTTGGAAGATGCCGTGTGACTCGCATGGCACCTTCCAAACCGGACACACGACCTACGCAGCGGCTCTCAGGACCACCACCCATCTACAGACGGGGTGCGGAAAACCATATGGTGCAACCTAACATCTAATGCTCCTGATGATGGGCGTATGCGCTCGAATCATGTCGAGCTAAAGAGACTTCATTAAATTACATTGTTGCATCAAGTTGGCATTTCGCTTTATTTAATGTCCATTCAGTTTGGTATTGGTCAAAATTGTACGAAATCAAATGTGGTTCTTTGCGGACAAATGCAAAACCCATTATTTTTTAATCTCGAATTTGTTTTTAATATTTTTATACATAAGTGGCCAACTTTGTACCTTCTAGGCGTGTTCGCAATATTACGAAAAGCGACTGTTACCTTCGTCTTGTCTGTCTGTAATTTCGTCCATCCGTCTGTCCGTCCGCACGGAACAACTCGGCTCTCATTGGAAGGATTTTAATTACATCATGCCGTTTATGAGATAATGCGGAAAAATGTGGATTGAACCAGACAGGTCACAGATGACAATTTAATGTGGTGCATGCACTTTGCGTGCTGAATTACTAAGGCTACAGACAAACAGTCAGAATATGAAACACTAATTACTTTTCCTCGGAAACACTCGTTACGCGAAAGTGCCTCAATGTTACTTATAAAGGTAAAGTTTTCCCGTTCCAGGCCCGGTGTGGCCCAGAGGGTGGGTAGAGGTATAGCTCTACTCTTCCATGACCGCGGCCCTAGAAGTGGGTGAGTGGTCAGCAGCACGCCCCGGCCGCATTTTACTCCCGGGAAAGACCCGGTACCCATTGTACAGGAGGGTGGGTGGGCCCCAGGGCCGGTCTGGACGGGCAGAATATCTCGTCCCCACCGGGAATCGATCCCGGACCGTCCAGCCCGTAGTCAGTCGCTATACCGACTGAGCTACCTGCCCCCCCACACACAAATATATATATATATATATATATATATATATATATATATATTTAACATGTCCTTGTACTCACAGACAAGTGTCTGAATGACATACAAAGAAAATTCACGTGTGACTCTAAACAGTGTAATAACTTCAAGGTTCATTCTGTTTAGTCAGTTATTGAGCATCAACGCTTGTAGTGTGTTGGTAATTGTACTTCAAAGAAAGTCTCTGAGGTACGATAGTGCAGGATCCTGCATATCAGATGAGTATGCCATTGATTCGGCTGTACGAGCGGTTTGGCAGTAAGTCATTACTTTAATTATTTAGTCGTTATCCTAGTGAATTAGCTCGTCGGTTCATTTCGTTTTCACTCTAAAGTAATTTATTTGAATGTTAACACCCGTTTTGTTCTGTCATTATCAAACCAAATTCAATCCAATAAAATTGAACGTATTATTTGGGTTTCATATACATTTATTAGGCTGTGACTAGTAACACCAAGATTTGTCCAGTACAAATAAGCTATTTTGGTTAGTGGTGAGTGAAGTTTCCGTTTACTGTTTATTGTGTTGAGAGATGTCTCACTCTCACCTAAGTTATTCTAAGCAATAACATTTTTTAATTCTTAGTACCTCCCCTTTTCCTTCTCCAAATCCTGTACCGTCTCTTGCACTTGGTTTTCCCCATTTGCATTTGAACCTGTGTGTAAATTTTCAATTCTGTGATCTTGATGAAGCTTATTGCTTCACAAAATACTATTTCTTCACTCATGTATAACCATTTTTCATTCAAAAATTTTTATCCCCATCTCTGTCTCTATTTACATTAGAAACACGTGTATTTGATTCTACTTTTTTTTGTGACAAATAAGATATCTTCCTTTCTCTACACCTCTTCTTTTACCCACCTCTCATTTTCCAAATTGCCACTCTAGCCATGCTAACGAAATTCCCTCAGTTATATTTCATCGATATATATAGTTTTATTCCCCACTCCTGTTCCTTCAGTCACTGCTCAATACTCGTGTATTGCTCGGTCAGTTAATTCAGTTTTTATACCTCTTGTTGAAGGTAAATAGAAATTAAAAATGTGATCATTGCGTAATTTAAGGCATGGCGTCGACTTTTATTCGGAGGATCGGAACTAAAACACAACATATTTTAGGTAATTCTTATGTTCCGGCCATTTTTAGAACCGAGCACCTGAAGACTGAAAGTCATAATGACTACTGCTTAAATAAATCTTTTTGGTTTATTATTATATTTGCGAAGTCACTCAAAGCTTTGATTAATTTAGTCACGAGCTTCAGGCAGTAAGTCAGCTGGTCAGTGTGTTTATGCAGTCCTCATTCATTTACCCAGTACAATCGGTAAATTACGCGTTGTTTAGTGCGAGTTATAAACATTATTTCCGTTCGATTAACACATGAATTGTGTGTCACAGTTATATGACGTAGATTGCGTGTCTGTCATTTTTCTGTTCCGAAGAGATTTCCGTGGCGTTGAAGCACGACCCTGCTGACAGTGGGCTTGCAGACGAATGAAGGCGCGTGCAGTCGAATGTCACGGGAATGTGTTCTGACCAACAAGCTTTATTTATCTCTATAAACGTCAATGTAGTGACAAATGACGGCAGGAAGAAAAATACATGGCAACCTCTCTGCAAAATCCATTAACTTTGTACGAGGGAGAGTCAAATGAAAACCTTAAAAGCGCGATAAAAATTCGAAATACAGCTCGATTGTCTTGTAAGTTGACAACAATGATACTTACGGTTTGAAGAGTGGTCGACAGGTGGCAGTACGATGCAGGAATGCAACGCGACGGCGCAGTAGTAGTGTAAATGTGGCGGCCCCCTTGCAAAATGCATCAAAGAAGAACAGCGTTCTGTCATCCGTTTTTTATAGTTAAGGGGTGAAACCCATCAAAATTCATAGACGAATGAAAGTTCAGTATGGTGGTTCACTAGGACTAGGAAGTTAATGAACGGCATTAGTTCTGTAACAGACTCTCCTCGACCTGGTCAGGCACACCCAGTAGTGACACCAGAGGACATTGCAGTAGTTGAAGCCTTCGTGAATGAAAATCGCCGCGTAACAGTGAATGAAATAGCCGCACATCTGGATATGAGTCATGGATCAGCACACTGTATCGTCCATGATAAAACATAAAAAATAATATTTAAGGTTTTCATTTGATTCACCCTCGTAAAGAATGCATGGTGGAATGCATTGAGGTCTGCGTGTATTTGTTTTAGAAATTTCCTTTCCATTTCTTTTCCGGACTATTATAAAATCGATCGATATTCCGTATAGTTAACTAACGAGTATAAACCGTTAACCCCGCTTTATTTGTAGTAAATTTACCGCAAAATGTTTCGACTCTAGAGGGTCATCATCAGGATAAAGCTCAATAAAAGAATTAAAATATTACACAATTTCTGTGCTAAACTGGGATCTCAGTTTTTACAGTGATATGTGTTCAGGGGGCAATTGCATGACCTTCAGGTGTTTTATTAAGCTTTAGCCTAATGTTGACCCTTTGGGGTCGAGACATGTTACTGTAAAATTATTACAACAAAGGTTGTGTTAATGGTTTCTACTTATTAATTAACTATGAAACACAACGAAATGTCTAACCCTGAAGTTAACACCATATTCAGTTTAAAGTGGGTCACAGAACCACATACCACGAAAAAGGTTGGTAAGGCCGGACTGTCATAAGATAGAATTACAAACGTTAGAGGAATCACACAGTATCTGGACTTACATGGGATGAACTGAACAATTTATACTACTGTGTAAGTAAGAGACTGACGATTTATTTATTCTGATATGCTGTTATTTTTAGTGTATGCCGGTATTTGGTACCAAACTTTATGGAAAGTGAACACTCCCGAGTTTTGAGCATGTGGAAAGATGAGAAAGTTTTACTTAATTGCAACAGAGACATAGATCTGGGATTGGAAATTGGACCATTACCGTGTTCAACATGTTAACATGTGTCCGGGCTGCAGCCTGCAGCCCAGACACTATTCCAACATAACTGCAACTAACCTTAAGCCTACAGCAAACCAAGAACGAAACAACCAATGAGGTAATCAACATTATAGTCGCGAGCTCCTGATGATTGGCATAGTAGTGCCCGAAACATGTTGAGCTTATAAATAAAATAATAAGTGGCATCTGGTTGGTTTTCATTCTTCAGTTATTCTTGACTGCATTTGGCTGCGTTGTTTTCTAAAGGGTATCTAATTTACTTATTAATATAGACGTATTAAATGAACACATGGTTTGTCGACGAAGTCTTAACATTCCTGAGTCAGACTTCTTACCGTGATATATAGCCCTACGTCAGTGCTACAAAACTTGTCTCATATTTGGAAGCTTGGTTAGACTGTTGAAGGGAAGATCACATCTGGTTTAGGCTACAGTATTCCTACAGGGGGAGATCCACAATGTAGAGGGGAGAAGTGTCCGTACTCACTCTCTCTTTACCCTGCCTGGCAGCTTCATGTGATTGCCATGAGAGAGAGAGAGAGAGAAAGAGAGAGACTATTCCGTTTCAACGGAGCAGCACCTGCAGCTGACAAACTAATTCCAGCATAACAATTCAAATTTCGTACTTTCTCCTTCGTCTCTCTCTCTCTCTCTTACATCCTTCACAGTTCGGTTTTCAAAACCAGCAGCAGACTACAGCATTTGGCACATCGTGATCGCAGGGAATTGCTGATGCTGGGGTTGTGGGAGAATAATAGCCTTCTAGTTCTGAATAGAAGAAAGAAAACCCCTGCTGTAGATCCTGTAGGACAGATGACGCCAGTGCAGTGTTCCTGTATTTCATATCCAAGTAAGTCCATGGGGCAGTGTCGCTGTGTATAGCGCAGCTGGTCAAGATAGACTCCGCGATTTTCGGAACATGAATATGCAAACTACTTTTATAAAACCCCCTGAACTGCAGCTTATAAAGCTAAACGAATTTCATGTATCGAATGTTTTGATATTATTTTTCCAATTACTTCAAGTCCTCCGAAATGATCTCTTCCTTCCAGGTTCTCTGATTCAGATTGTGTGCGGATATGTTTAGGAGGATTTCGTTCTTCTGGGATACGTAGCTACGTTAGCGGGTGACCTGATCCGAATACCCACTGATGCACCGCCATATCGCAGAATAACCGAATGCACAGCTATCCCGCGGCGCAGACTTCAGGAATAGCACTGATGTACAGTGATACCTCGGCTAACGAAGATAATTCGTTCCGGAATCACATTCGTTAGCCGAAACACACATACAGACGGAAAAGATAATGGCCCGACCGTTCATGTTTGCTGCTTTATGTTAGCGCGCGCATCCACTAAAACATTCGTTAGCCGAGTCCGAAAAATAGCGAAAAAAATCTTCGTTAGCCGAAAAATTCGTTAGCAGTGTCACTCGTTAGCCGAGGTATCACTGTATTTATTTTATGTGCAGAGGTAACGTTTGGCAAGAGAAACCTTGTTATTCTAACATTCTGAGCCCAGCCGCTAGTGCCCTGTCTTCAGATTCATCCCTTATATTGAATTCTACAGAGAAAATGAACTGAAGGCACGTAATAGTATTAAGTGTTTGTCCCAAAAAATTCAAAAGTTGTGCCAGCTCATCTGATGCGTTTGTGGAACCAGCAAGTGTTTGGTTTGATGAAAAAAACTAATATCCTGGACTACATATTATGCCAATTAACCCTATGGCCCGTATGGACAAGTATGTAGTAATTTTTATACGCGGCCCTTGTCTTAGGAATTTTAAAGCATAACTTGTGGGTCTACACCAACGTCGTATTAATGCATGTCTGTAACATTAGACGCCCTTGTCCTACATGTGTATTTAGTCACTCTGCACATATTGGGTCGGTGTTCTGAGAAAAATCACGAAAAGCTTAATTCTCTATTTTTCCATTCTTCTGCTACTTTTTATATCTTACATGTGAACACTTTTTGGTAATCATAGAGTGATGTAGGCCTGTGCATTATCCTTATTATATTCATATTTTACGTGTTCATCAGACCTAACATTGCGGTGTAATTCTTAAGGTCCTAAATTGCATTTGGAAATTTCTTAATTTATATCTCGGATAGGATGCTGGATATTTTGGGTCATATTTTAGAAGACATTTTGTTCCTTCATAATAATTTTGAGTTTCTACATTACAGAAGGCTACCACCGCATTCTTCAAAATTCGTTTGAATTAATACTTCGCCAGAATCCACTTATTCGTGTTTAAAGAACGTATGTAGTTAGATGAGTGACGTTAAGTGAAGTAACTATTTTTTCGTTAATTTTCCTTCTCCAGCGGCATCATAGTTTTACTAGTTTGAGTGTGTATTTTATGTAAATGGAACTTAGGTGCTTACTGTATCTCTGATATGTATTTACAGTCCTTTTGCCATTTTGTACCGTAATTAATTGTTAATGTGTAGGCAGGACATCGGGAACGCGTTAACGTTCATTGAGACACTATAATGTTGAAATAGACTTTAAATTACAGAAACTGCAAGCCATGCAGTTTCTACTGACATTGTGACTGTAGTAGACTGTACTTAATCACTTACTGACCGTGGGCCTGGTAGCTCAGTTAGTATAGCGAGTGACTACAGGCTGGACGGTCTGAGATCGATTCCCGATGGGGACGAGATTTTCCGCCTGTCTAGACCGGCCCTGGGGCCCACCCAGCCTCCTGTAAAATGGGTACCGGGTCTTTCCCGGGGGTAAAGTGTGGCCGGGGCGTGCTGCTGACCACTCACCCCCTTCTAGTGCCGTGGTCATGGAACAGTAGAGCTATACCTCTACCCACCCTCTGGGCCACACCGGACCTGTAACGGGAAAACTTTACCTTTACCTTCTACTTACTTACTTACTGACTTACTGACTGACTGACTGACTGACTGACTGACTGACTTAATTACTTACTTCCTCCATGGAGCAGTTCTTCTTGAGAAGCTAACTGGTTTTCAGTTAGTCAAGAAATTCCTCACATTTTGTGGAAGTGCTCGAGTAGATTATACACATTGTAATACTAATTTGTACGTCAGCACAACTGTTTTTATTACACAAGGTAATATGTAGGCTACATGTTTCGACTAATAAATAGTCATCTTCAGGCCTATTCTTTACAGGCGAAGTCACAGGATGCTGTGCACATATTGGGATCCCAGTGTATTTACATCAGTGAAATATAAGGTAATATGTAGGCTACATGTTTCGACTAATAAATAGTAATCTTCAGGCTTATTCTTTACAGGCGAAGTCACAGGATGCTGTGCACATTGGGATCCCAGTGTGTTTACATCAGTGAAATATTTAAGCTTAAAGAATAGGCCTGAAGATGACAGTTTATTAGTCGAAACATGTAGCCTACGAATTACCTTCTGTAATAAAACAGTTGTGCTGACGTACAAATCAGTATTACAATACGTATCCAAGCACTTGGTGATGTCTTCATTAAAAAAAAAAAGTTATACACATCTCTAAATTTGTGTTTAAATTTGAGAATTATATTAAATTACTATTTTGTTCAGTACAGAGTGTGTGGGGTTTTACCTCCTCCGTCCCTTAGCGCACACATGTTATAGTGCTTGGGAACAGGCGCAATACAACACACGGAATATTCTTATATCAATCATTCATTGGAACAATGCATGAACACGCAGTTGTAGCCACTTTGAATGCCCAAATGCTGTGTGTGTGAAATGCTTGTATAAAAGGCCTGTAATAAATTGGCCTAGCTTAGCAAGGTCGTGTAATTCTGTAGACACTTGTCTTCCATTACATTTGGCCCTTGACACTGACGGATTCTCGTGCCATCCTTCGATTCCGCCTTCGTGACGTTTTCCCTGGTCGTCCTTGAAGGCTAAAGTAATTTGTTCTGGTCTGTTTTGTCTAATGTACTTGTACAAACAAGCTTAGTTTGTTCTGTTTCCACTACTACCAAATTTTTTTTTATTGTATCGTGTTTATGTAGCGCCTTGTGTTTACTTTCTTTCTTGTATACATTTTTTTCTCTCACATTGATTACTCTAATTTGTATTTTTCTGTCTCCTCTTGTATTTTCTTCTCCCTCCTATTTTTATTACATTTATTCTGTGTTTCCATCCTTCTTAGTTTCCTCTACGTTCATTTACTTCGGTGTATTTTTGCTTTTTCTCTTCGTCCTTCATTTTTCTTATCTTTCTCTTACTTTCATATATTAGATATTTTATTCAGGTTCTCGGAGCAACTTCTGAGGTGGTCGTGCAGTACATCATGCAATCATTCCACAGTACACTGATTTTACGAAATTTCGCTCTGTGAACAAGCATTGTCCTCATATACATTTTGTACCCGATAACTATGAGTCGTAGGTATTATTATTCCTGCCACATACTGAACAGGTTCCGTTTTGCTTTTTCGTTCAAAACACTTAGAACTCTAGCAGAGGAATATGTCTGAGCTGTAACAGTATTGAGTAGGTAAGAGGAAAGTGTGAAATAATTTTCTAAAATCCGAGGGATTCAGGGTATATTAGTTTAATTAATTAGGCGAGTGGGAAGTCCATTATAAAGGAGATTAAGGGAACAGAATTAGAGACAAAAACGTGATAGTTAAAAGTTAAGAAAAGTGGACAAAGAAGGAAAGTGGTTATTTTATAATGTTTGAATCAGTGTTTGGTTCACGAAGCCTGGATAGATATTCTTGATATTGGAATTACGGGTGATAAATTGTTGTAAAGGCTGTATCAAATATAGTTGTAGGACTAGACACAAAAGCTGGGGAACTGCGGAAAAAAACTGCGTTATGCAGACGCATCTTTCTGTAAAATTGAACTCAACTAGTAAATATTTTATCTGATTGGAATCACAGGTCTCTTATCCTGTTCAGTATATCTTTGCAGTTTTACTCAGTGACTTCACTAAATGATGTCATACCACATTTTAGGCCTTGATTGGCTCAAACTCTTTTCACTCACTTGAACAAAATGACATCAAAATTGAAAACAAATATGAACAACAGCAGCATCACTTCGATTCGCTACTTGATCGACAGTTCAATTGTGAACACTTCCTGCTACCTTCCATATTTTTACCTTCTGTAATGTAACTTTATAATGTAGGCTAATTTCTCTTTACTTCACGCCTGGAATCACTGTTTGGCTATTATAACTCTGCTTTTCTTGTCTGGTAAGACTCCATGCTTAACGAAACGCAGTATTGTGGGGGTAAAGTCGCGAAGCTTCGAAAATCTATCTGTCGCAGTGTGTCCTGTGTATTGTGAACAGCAGTGTCTGTTGAAGGAGTGCAAGTTTTTCAGTTACGGCCTTGATTATGATAAATGACATTTATTTAATGCACTTTTGGTAATGTGATCGACAGTCTGGTTTCTAACATGATTACAACTCTGTTAAAACACGTCTGTCCAGATACAAGTAAATACTCGGAAGTGTCTGTAGTCCTGCTTGTAACAGATTTTATCGAATAATAGCGAACAAAAAACGTAGGCTGCTTTCTTATGTCTCTGTCTTTTTATTCTTCATTTTATGCGTTGTTGTTTATTGCCGTTTAACTCCCATATTCTTACTAACTCCCTATTAATTCCATAATTCATTAATTCATTTGTATTTTTCCCCGTAGTTCGACAGTCCTCATTAGCCTAATCCCTCTTTGTGAGGTTCCTCGATCACACTCAGACACACCACACTCGGTAGGACTTTTCTGTGAGGTTCCTCGATCACACTGAGACACACCACACTCGGTATGACTCCTCTGTGAGGTTCCTGGATCACACTCAGACACACCACACTCGGTTGGACTCCTGTATGAGGTTCCTCGGTTACACTCAGACACACCACACTCGGTAGGACTCCTCTGGACGAGTAGTCGGCCCATCGCAGAGACCTCTACGTAACAACACACAAGCTTCTGAACAGACAGACATCCATGCCCCTGGAGGGATTCGAACCCGCAATTCCAACAAATGAGAAGCCGTAGAGTGCAGGGCCACTGGGATCGCATTCATTCATTCGTTCATTCATTCATTCATTCATTTGTACACTCGTATGTATGTATGTATGTATGTATGTGTAAGGTTGTAGCTTTCTAGTTCGATATCGAAGAAATCGTCTCTTAATAGTGAGCGCCTGCGTGGCTGAGAGTGAATGAGTGAGTGAGTGAGTAAGCCGGGCTGTGTTCCTGCCATGTATGTACTGAAAAAAGAAGCTTTTTTTCATACCGTCATATTGGATTGACCTTGTAGTATTTTATTTTGTATTTCTGTGAACGCAGTGTCTATCTAGATTCTAAAATGTGGTGTGCTGTAAACAGTCCAACTTCTCTTTTTTATGGGCGGCTGCTCAAAAGACGAAGGCTGTACAAAAAATGCGAAACTGTTTTAGACCAGTGTATAATATCTTCTCGTATTTTCGTAAGCCTGCCGGCAGTAATTGCATCTGTAGCTTTAACCAGATTGCCCAATTTGAGTAGTAGCTAATGCCAGTAGATGTGAGTGCCTGTACTTTATTACAGTTGTTTCAAAGATAATTTAATATTATCGTGTTTTATTTCACGCCGGTTGGTAGGACTTGTATTTTAAAAATGTGTGCAAGTAGACGCACTGTAGCAGGTAACGCATTTGTTTTTATCTGAAGAAAAACAAGTTTCTGCCAATAATACAATTTACGCGTTATTTTCATTCTGAGATCTGACGAGACTAATTGCGATTGCCACAATTCGAGAAATCTGAATTCCAAAATTTTCTTTAAAATACTGTAGCGATGAGAACAGTTACAGGCAGGGGATAATATTAAAACTGACGTTGATGAAATCGGTTACTAGCTGTACTCCTGTACCTCATTTGGATGTTGTGAAATATTCCGTTCCATATATGATACGAAATTTTTGTAATTCGTAAGCTACTGTCAGCTTTTGAAGGGTTTCGTTTCAGGAGTCGGCTGGTACTGATTTTTTCCTGCCCTTTAAAGATGATATTTGCAGGTATGTAAGATTCTGAAGGAATTAAGGTATCGGGTATTTAAAATCCTTTTAATTTCACCAAGAGTTTAATTTTTTTTTTTTACTTTTGTCTAAAATTTTAACAGTTACGTTGGCAAGACTGTATGAACTGTCCTGAGGTAAGAGACACGGATTCGCAAACTGCGATATCATAAAGAAATTGGGCCCATGTGGCACGGTATTACAACCTTCAGTACAGGCTGATAATTACAGGCGCTTATTTCTTGCACAGAACCATTTGGTATGTAATGGTAACCATGGGAACACTTCGTTCAATCTATTGGTTTGGCGACACTTGCTGCCTGCGATATTAAAACAAAACAGTATCAAGTCTGCAAATGGAAACCAGCCGAATTGCACTGAAATCAGGTTGAAATGAGATTCAGAATATCCGAAATTTCCTTCCGTTAGAATTTAAATGGCAAGGACGGTTATTAGGTAGTTGGCACGAGATAATGTATACAAATTATGTATGTAACTGACTGGTTGAAATATATAAATAGGGTTAATACAAACTGTCTTCATGACACATTTTATTGAACAGAGCATTCAGTTGGATAAGAAATAATCCACCTTTTATGGAACCCATAATTTCAATGAGATATTTTGAAACCTCGGCCCTAGTACTACATCAGTTCATGCCAATTAAATCCACTCCACGTATTCATATTGAATTTCGTTATTATATATTTTTATGCTTTCTTGTATTCTGTTTATACTTCTCTTTAATGCTTCTTTCCTTGTTATTTTCCTATTTTCCTGCATACTTCTTACCTCTCACTTCGCTTCATACTGCGTCTAATCGATCCTCTTCGTATGACCACCTTAATAAAATGTAGTGAACATTTCAAATTACGATATTTATCATTGTATAATAGTTTCGTTTTAATTTTATATTTTCGTTGATCAAATATCCTGCATTGTTCAAAATTGAAATAAACGCCTCGCCATTAGCTTAGACTGCAAGCATGTTAACATATTACGTCCTAAAAATTCTATATTGTTAAATGTCTCACGTTATGTCACAGTAGCTGTACATGCATTCTATTACCTGACGTCATCCTCAGTCAGCAATGTTACTTGCACACCTCGCGTGCATTTCACTGTTGAGGGAATACATGCTGATGTGCCCAACAGATGTACCAGTCATTAAATAGTTCAGTGGAACATGTATCTTACTAGCTATCAAAGTAACCACCAATAAATAAAGTAACTGTATAACTGAATTTATGACTAATAAGTAAACTACACCTTGCGTGCATATTGAATTAAATATAATGAATTAATGGAGGTAATTTTGAACTGAATAAGTCCGAACATACATGACGTCAGGTTTCGGGGACAAAATCATGAATCGTGAAAAAACGAGGTGTTACCCGGCTTGATTTGGTGCAGCATACGGTCCGATGGTACTGTTTCTTCGACTAGTGCAACAAATATGTCTTATAAGGGTGTGAGACGTGGTATGTCATATTGAAAGAGAAACATGGACTGAGGGCGATGGAGAGTAGGGTGCTGCTGAAGTCATTTTGGCTTAAGAAGGACGAGGTAACAGGCGAGTGGATATCGCTGCAGAGTGAGGAGCTTTAGAATGTGTCGTCCACGTCAAATGAGCATATTATTGGGACGATGAAAGCAAGATGAGTAGGATGGGTCGCGAATTTGGCTCCTATGATGGAGAAGGTAGGTACATATAGGGCTTTCGTGGTGAAACCTAAGGGAAGGAGACCACTTGGAAGATCAAGGCATAGATGGGAGGATAACAGTAAAACTGATCTTCTAGAAATAGGTTGGAGGAGGGAGTGACTGGATTGATTTGACCCAGGATAAAAAAAGTGGAGGGATTTTGTGTATACGGTGATGTGTAATGGAACTTTAGGTTCCATAAAATGCGGCGGCTTTCTCTTACTAGCTGAGAAACTATTAGCTTTTCAAGACGGACTCTGTTCCAGGCAGATAGCACAGTAGATGTAAACCTCCGACTAAGAATTCTGCTCGTTTTATTTAGTTATAAAATTCGTAAAATTACTTTTTTGTCGGTCTTTGCTGTGATTTTATGACAGTAGAGTGATAGTAAAAACTTCGCTGTTCTGCTCCGTATATAACGTAACTAAATTAATAATAAAAATTGACATTTCTTTCTTCTAATAGTAGTGTTGTTAAATTGTTTGGTATTTACTGTTTAAAGGTCAAACGTATTCTCTTCTCTCTTTAGGAAAGCAACTTGCGCCTCTGGGAGCAATAAAAAAAAGGTTACTTGTATGGCAGATATGATCCGTGAAGATTACTAGGGTTGAATATTATGTTTATTGGACCGTGCATCATCTTGATAGTTGAATAAATAGAGACCAACTTGATGTCACTTGCTTTTTTATTTCATTATTTAATCCTCAACATGTTTCGGATGTTAATACATCCATCCTCAGGAGCTTGCGACTTATTTGTTGAGTTATTTCATGGGTTGTATTGCTCTGGTTCGATGCTTGTTGGTGTTACATTGTGCTTTGGTTGATGTGGTGTGGTATCTGGATGCAGGCTGATGCCTGCATCCAGATACCACACTACCCCCAGCCAAACCACAACGTAACACCAACACACATCGAACCAGAACAATACAAACCATGAAATAACTCATCAAATAAGTCGCAAGCTCCTGAGGATGGATGTATTAACATCCGAAACATGTTGAGCATTAAATAATGAAATAAAAAAGCAAGTGACATCAAGTTGGTCTCTCTTTATTCAA
>Ga0131853_10001478_pt1 | contig 42037 bp, 28 predicted proteins | sample TergutLab28metaG_FD_92764 | JGI IMG/M metagenome (GOLD analysis project Ga0131853, IMG submission 92764) | Labiotermes labralis P1 segment gut microbial communities from Petit-Saut dam, French Guiana - Lab288 P1 (version 2) (version 2) | ecosystem: Host-associated > Arthropoda: Insects >...
ACAAATTCAATTTCTGGGTATAAGTCACGAGCTGTATGAATGGCGGCAGTTAAATCTCGTTGTAATGGTTGATGATCACAGCCATTCATCATCAATAGGTGACGTGTTGAAGCAAATTGTGAGGCATCTTCGAGCTTACCATCCCAGAATTTCTTGGCAGCTTCACGCTCCACGGGGATTTCGTTTCCATTTGAATACCAGTTTGCAAATAATACACCTAAAATTTCTGTGCCATCTGCTCCTTTCCAATACATTTCAGAATAAGGCGATGAGTAACGTTCATCCAGTTCTCCAACTGTCTCTCCATTTGTTACGCTTCCTTGCATCCCTTGAGCATTTGAGCTACTGTTTTTCACTCCTGTTGGTTTAACCCCACGTCCATAAGCTGCTACATCGAGCCCCATCTGCTTCATCAATTGGGGAATCTGACCAGGATTTCCAAAAGTATCAGGAAAATAGCCTAACTTAACTGGTGCTCCCCATTGTTTGCTTTCGTCAAAACCAACCAATGCATTTCTGACATTAGATTCAGAGCTTGTTAAAAAAGCATCTTGTAAAATGTAAAATGGTCCGATTTTTAACTTGCCATCTTGGACAAGTTGCTTTAAAATATCTCGCTTTTCAGGGCGAACTTCTAAATAATCATCAAGTCCAATGGTCTGTCCGTCTAAATGGAAACTATGGAATTCTGGGTCTATTTCAAAAATTTCAAGCAATGCATCAAATAGCTCTACCAAACGCATGTGATGTGCCTCATAAGGCAGGTACCATTCTCGATCCCAATGAGTATGTGCAATAATATGTACTTTTTTCTTCATGTCAAAACTCCTTAATGTTAATTTAACGTTTTAAGAAAGATAGCAACACTCGTTGAAAGTGTTGCTATGGATTTATTGGCGGTGGCAATCGAATTTTTCAAATTCGAACTCGTTGCCTTGTATAGTTAATTATTTAACGCAGTGGCTTCTAATCCTTCGTAAACTCAGGAAGGAGCTGTTGCGAAGGCAATCGTAATCGAATTTTTCAAATTCGAACTCGTTGCCTTATTTCTTTACTCTAATATCAAAATAATCCATCACAAGTTCACAAAACATCATATTGGCCCATGAAAACCATTCACGTGTAAATTTCGTTGGATCATCAACATGGAAACCTTCATGCATGAGGTTCGTTCCTGCATCACAGGCGACAAGATGGTTCAGAATCCATTCCTTTTCTGATTTATCAGGCGAGGTTAATCCTTGCATTGCTAAAGCAATCGGCCATACATATCGGTCTGGTGTATGGGGGCTTCCGATTCCTTTTGCGTGGGTTCCTTCGAAGTAAAATGGATTTTCTAATGATAAGATTGTTTTGCGTGTTGCTTGGTATATGTCATCACTTTGATCCATGTAACCAAGATAAGGTGCCGATAGTAAGCTTGGAACGTTGGCATCATCCATGATATTATGATTTCCACGCCCATCGACTTCATATGCATAAACTGTTTCTCCCTTTTGATTTTTAACTTGTGCGAATGTTTCTAATCCCTTTTGAATTTCATCTCTTAACTGCGATGCGCGAGCAAATCTAACTTCATCAGGGGTAATATCGGTGAAAATTTCTTTTAAGTAGTCTAAAACCACAACAGCAAACATGTTCGATGGCACTAAATAGCCATATTGACATGAATCATCAGATGGTCTAAATCCTGACCAAGTCATACCAGTAGGCTTAACAACTTCACCCATTAAATTATCATAAATCCATGTATTTGAGCGGTAAAATTTGTAAGGTGAATCATGTCCGTGGTTTTGTTCTACTTTCCACAAGTTTAAAATTTCATCAACTGCTGCTAAAAATGAATCGTTAAATTGATCGGTTCTTCCTGTATTTTTGTAAAGCAAGTAAGCCAATTGTAAAGGATAGCATAAAGAATCTATTTCGTATTTTCTTTCCCATACATGTGGATGCATCTCTGTATAATCATCTTGGTGACCTGCACCATTGGCTGTTTCGTTGAAGGCGTTCGCATAAGGATCTAGCTGAATAAATTTAAATTGACGCTCCACTAAACCAGCAATCATATTAGATAAATCCTGATCTTCACGAGCTAGTACAAGATATGGACGAACTTGTGCGACTGAATCACGTAGCCACATAGCAGGAATATCGCCTGTTAAAACATAGGTCGTTCCGTCTGGTTGTTTCTTGATCGTTGTAAGTAATGTGTTCGCAAAACAAGATTCAAAAATCTTTGCCCAAACAGCATTTTTCTCCCCACATTTTTCTTTGATTTCATTCATCAAGTTTTGAACACTTGTTGGTATTGTTTCGTATGCCATTTCACACACTCCTATTTAATTGTTCTCTATTTCAATAAAACTTCAAAGTCATGTTTCTGACTTAAAAAGACTGATTCTGCATATTCTATTACATCGCCTTCTTGTGTATAAAGGCGGCGATTGATTCGCAATGCCAAATCATTTTCACTTTGCCCGAGCAACTCTGCTTGATCAGCGTTTAAAAGGACAGGTCTGATAACTTGTTCCGATTGTGCAAGTTGATAGTTATATCGCTTTTTATATAAGTCACTAAGAGAGGTCTCTTTAACAAGCTGCTCTGACAATCCAGGGCATTTATGGGCATCTAAGTAAATAGATTCTAAAGCAAGAGGTTCTCCATTTAGATATCGTATACGCCTAATTTTATAAATAAGATCAGAGTCTGAATCTGATTCTATCTTTAATTTTTGTTTGATCCATTTTGTAATTGGTGTTTTGAGGAAGGATAAGACTTCTTTCGTTACAAGTATATCATCAGTATTGGTTTCCAAGCTTTGATACCTAGAAATTGGGCGTTTACTTGCAACAATTGTGCCTTTTCCTTGATGCCTGACCAATAAGCCTTCCATAACTAAAATTGCAATTGCTTTATTGGCTGTCATTCGGCTAACCCCTTGCAGTTCACAAAGTTCTCTTTCAGGCATCAGGTAATCCCCTTCTACTAAATCCTCAACTTCAATCATTTCACGAATTGCATTGGCAAGCTGTATATAAAGTGGTATGTTTAAATTTTTATCCACTATTCTCATGATTTAACCTCCATCTTCTTGTCATGCCTATAGTTCCTTCAAAGTAAATCCTGATTCCGTAGCACGAGTTTGAAATCACTGCTTTGACAACCACTAGTTCAGCATCACTGTTATTAGTATGTTACATACTCTAATCATAGTATAACCATTCGCATCTGTCAACAAAAAACGCTCTTTTTATCACATGTCGTCGAAATTGTAACATTTAAAACTTAGATATCAGTCGTTAAAAGCAATTTTCTCTTTATATTTTGAATTTAAATGTAGCAATCTCCCAATCAAATGAGCGTTTCGGCAATTGGAGGATATAGCTTTCCGTTTCAGACTCAAATATGACAGGTTGACCATCGTCTAAAGTTTGAATTTCCTTGATCATTCTATTTTCAATGTCTTTTTTCAAGAGAATAAGTGTCGCATCTGAATTTTTTTCCAAGGGATAATAAGCATAAAGTGTATCATCTTTTTGCGTGATAAACCATTTTCGATTATCTATTTGGTAAGACAATGCACGTGTATCGTAAATCCCCTCGCTGTTTTTCTTCATCCAGCTACTTAAATCCTCTAAGAAATCTAGGCTAGGCTTTGGAATGATACCTTTTCCATCAGGTCCGAAGCCAAGGATAATATTACCACCTTTTGAAACGACGTCAATCACATTAATAATGAGATCTCGACTTGATTTGTAATCATCATCTGGTGTGTACCCCCAATCATCTGCAATGGGGATGTTGCTTTCCCATGGCTTGTTTGGAATTTCAGATACTGCCGGGATTTTTCTCTCAGGTGTGACATAATTTTCATGACGGCCACCCATCATGCGATCCACAATTAACAGATCAGGATTTGTTTGACGGACTTTCTCAGCCACTTCATCCATACGCAAATCTTCACGCCCCATGCCACACCAACCACCATCAAGCCAAAGAATGTCTACTGGTCCATAATCTCTGGTAATTTCCACCAATTCATTATGAACAAAGTTTACATATTTATCCCACAATTCTGGATCTTCAGCTGGATCATAGTCTGCTCGGCGTCCTTTAATGGTATCTGGCTTACTCCAATAATAAGGGGAATACCAATCCGCTTTAGAATAGTAAGCCCCAATTCCTAGTCCTTCTGCTCTAAAGGCTTCTACTACTTCACCGTACAAGTCACGTTTTAATGGACTTCTTGGACCTCCTATTTTATAATCACTCTCTTTTGTATCCCACAGATGGAATCCATCGTGATGTTTGGTTGTAAAAATCATATATTTGAAACCTGCTTCTTTGCACCGCCTTGCCAGTTCTTTTGCATCGAATTCAGTTGGATTGAAATCTTCAATTAGATTCCAGTAGTCCCGCTGCAAATCTTTGATGTTATCACGCCAAGCCACTGGTTCACGTGCCCATTCGTCTGCTTCGGAAAGTTGCCATGACTCCACAATGCCAGCCTCAGCATAAAGTCCCCAATGGAAAATAACACCTAGTTTTTGGTCTTGAAACCATTCTAATTTTTGATTGATGATGTCTGTTTCAGGGTAAGTTTCTAATGCTGTGTTCTGTGTATTTTTGGCAAGTTCAATGTCGCCTCTCATTTCTTCTGACATTTTTTTAGCTCCTTCTATTTTCTTAATTCTTTAAAATAACAGCCATCATGGCTCTTAATGGTCCTTTAATACCTTTGAAAACTTCTGCTTGTGTTTGTGCATCAGGCTTGTCACTCCATATTGCAAATGATGTTCCAATCACTGACGCCATCTCCTTTTCTCCAAGGGTCTTACCATGTGGAAATTTATTGATGGTCCATTCGGTTCTGATTTTTTCTTCAGTTGGATAAGTATAACCTGCATTTTCTCCTAAAACATAGTAAAAGTAGTTGTCACAGAAATTAATTAATTTGAAACCTTTTTCTATGAATGTTTCAGGTTCTGCCATATATTGATTCCACTTTGTCCAGTAGCAAATTTGAATGCTTGATCTAAGTTCTACTAGGGATTCGCGATTTTTTCGGTAAAATCCATCATTCCAAACACGCGCTGTGAAGCCAAGTTCTTCCACATATGCAGCTATTTCATTGGTGTACTCCACGTAGACTTCCATGCCACAGGCATGCTCACCGTAATGCTTTTTTGAATAGTCAATTAAAGTTGGGAATTCATCTACTTTGTCAAAATCAATGAATTCGTCGGCACCAATGTGGAAATAGTTACTTTCATGGAAAAGTTGTGCATATTCTTTGTAAATTTTCTTTATAAATTCGCGTGCCTCCTTGTTGGTAATGTCTAATGCCCTAGGATCTTTGATCATTTTGCCATCTTCTAATTTGTCTAATTGAAACTCAGGGTAATATTGCAAAATTTGTCTTAAATGCCCAGGTGTGTCAAAATCTGGAATAATCTCAATGCCTAGCTGAGTTGCATGTGTGATGATTTCTCGTATCTCTGCTTTTGTCAGGTGGTCTTCTGAAACAATTTCCGGATAAGTTTCGCATTCAATTCTGAAGCCCTCATTTTCTGAAAAATGAAGTTGCAATGTGTCCATTTTAAGTTCGTGCATATCGTCTAGTAGATTCAAAATCCAGTCTTGTGTGTAAAACTTTCTTCCCATGTCTAACATTAATGCTTTTTCATGATTCATTTTTTTTCCTCCTGCTCTGTTCGATAACGTTTAAATCCAGGGTGTTTTCCTGTCACTTTGTATTGACCTCTCATGCTGATTAGGCGGTGGATATTTTCTTCTGAAATCTCTTTTTCACCACCGAGTAGATGAGCATTTAGGCTAATTTTAGCTGTTAATTCTAATGTTTCCATGCGATAATAAGCTGTTAATAAGTCGCTTCCCATCGTTAAAGCACCGTGATTTTCTAGCAGTAAAACGTCGTGCTCACCAAGGTATGGGGCGATCGCTTCTGGCACTTCGTCTGTTGATGGGGTGGCATATGGTGTGATTGGGACTGCACCTGTGATGATGACGGATTCAATCATGGTGTAACGATCCATGTGAACACCTGCTACTGCAAAGGCTGTGGCTGTTGGTGGATGAGCATGGACAACTGCACCTACGTCATCACGGTCTTTGTAGCATCTCAGATGCATTTTAATTTCTGATGAGGGTCGATATCCTTCTAAGCCATCTAAGATATCCCCGTTTACGTTGATGTGAAGGAGTTTTTCTGGTGTAATGAAACTTTTGCTGATGCCTGTTGGGGTTGCTAGGAAAGTACCATCTTCTAATTTTACGGTGATATTACCGTCGTTGGCAGCTACCCAGCCTAGTTGCCACATTTTTTGGCACACATCGCACATTTGTTCTCTGATGTCTAAATAACTTAGTTCTTTCATTATTTTGCTCCTATTTAATTAATGTTTTGAATTTCTCGTATTGTTGGTGCCATAGCTGGGATTCTTGTGGCTGATATTCTTTTATTTTCTCTGAGTGCTTGATGATAGTGCGAGCTTGAGCCAAAGAGCCGATGTTTTTTGTCGCCATCAGCTGGATAGCAATATTCCCTAAAACTGTAGCTTCTACTGGGCCTGCTATCACTGGTCGACCACAGGCGTTGGCGGTCATTTGACAAAGGAGCTCGCTTTGGATGCCACCTCCTACCATGTGGATAACGGGGTAGTTAAGACCCGTGCAGTCTTCTAATTCTTCCAAAGCTATTCGATAAGCAAAGGCCAAGCTTTCATTGATGGTGCGAATGACTTCACCTACGGTTTCAGGGCTGGCTTGATAAGTTTCGTGGCAATAAGCTTGAATTCTTTTTGGGATGTTTCCTATGGGCATAAATCGGTCATCATCGGGATTGATTAAGCATTTGAATGGGGCTGCTTCGGTTGCTAGTCTTTCTAGATCGAAAAATGAGTAGCGATTGCCTTCTCGTTCCCATTGACGTTTGCTTTCCTGAATCATCCATAGACCGACGATGTTCTTAAGGAATGATATTTTTCCGTCATGACCAGCTTCATTGGTGATGTTATAAGCCAATGTCTTTTCATTTATTAATGGTGCTGTAAGTTCTGTTCCTAATAATGACCAAGTGCCACAGCTCAGGAAAACAAAGTCTTTTTCGTCGGTTGGAGTAGCAACTTGAGCGCACTGGGTGTCGTGACCAGCCACTGCGATAACATTAATGGGGTCAATCCCAAGTTCTTCAATGATTTCCCCAGATAGTTGCCCAATGATTGTGCCACTTTCTATGATCAAGGTAAATAGATGTGCTGGGATACTTAAGGCTTGAATCACTTCTTTTGACCATGCCTGGTTATTCCCATCGTAAAGCTGTGTGGTTGATGCAATGGTTTTTTCACTTACTTTTTGACCAGTTAGAAAATAGTTGAACAAATCAGGCATTAATAGCATCACATCTGCCTGCTTAAGTAAAGGTGCATCTTTTTCCACCATGGAAAGCAATTGAAAAGCAGTGTTAAGTTCCATGAATTGGTTGCCAGTGATTTGATAGAATTTTTCTTTTGGTATTTTCTCAAAGCTTGCCTCAACCATACCACGTGTGCGAGCGTCTCGATAGTGAACTGGATTGCTTAGAAGGTGACCTTCTTTGTCTAGTAAGCCGTAGTCCACTCCCCACGTATCAATTCCAATGCTGTTAATCTTTCCATATGGTTTGGCTTTAATGAGGCTTGTTTTAATTTCGAATAGGAGTCGTAAAACATCCCAGTAAACCACGCCGTTCACTGTGACTGGATCATTTGAAAATCGATGGATTTCTGTTAGTTTGATTTTTTCATCGTCAAAAATGCCAAGGATGGCTCTGCCAGTTGATGCACCAATGTCAATTGCTAATACTTGTGTGATTTCCACAGACCTCACCTCTTATTTATATAATGGTCCATATGTCGCGCAGGCGCGGTAGTCTTGCCCTTCTTTATCCATACCGAATAAATTCCATGCGGCTGGACGGAAGATATCTGCTTCTGGAATGTTATGCATGCTAATTGGAATTCTTAACATTGAACACAGGGTGATGATATCTGCACCAATATGACCATAGCTGATGGCACCATGATTAGCACCCCAATTATTCATCACATCATATGCTGATTTGAATGGTCCTTTATCTGCTACACGTGGGGCAAACCAAGTAGACGGCCAGGTGTAATCAGTCCGTTCCCATAACTTATCTGAAATTTCTTTAGGTAAGTTAACTGTATAACCTTCAACCAATTGTACAACTGGCCCAAGACCTTTTACTAGGTTTAATCTCATCATTGTAACTGGCATCTGAGCGTCAGTCGAGAATCTTGAAGAATAACCTCCACCTCTAAAATATCCGTTATCTGCTGGATTAAAAGTAGCTGCATTTAAGATGGCTTGTTGATCTTCTGCTGTCACATCATACCATGGCTTAATTATTCCAGTACCTGCAGCATCCTTAGCAGCACCACTTCCATCCAAACATGATGCACCTGAATTAATCAAATGTAAGAAGCCTTGTGATTCTAATGCATGTCCTTCAATTTCATACCCAGTTGCTTTTTTAACAGCCTCAGGGCTCCAGTAAGTTCTAACATCTGAGAAAATTTGTGCCGTGTTGGTTAATAACTTTCCGAAGAGCATTCCTACCGCATTTAAAACATCATTTTCAGTTGAAAGGATATATGGCTCTCGAACGCCATTCCAATCAAATGAAGTGTTTAGAAGGGCTTCAGCGAAATCACCATTTGGATAAAAGTCTGTCCATTGACGTTGCCCTTGAAAACCAGCTGCGATGGCATTATGTCCAAGTCGTTCTTCCTCGCATCCATCAGGTAGCGATTCATTTCCATTCATTAAATCTTTGATGATCATGGTCATTTTAACGACAAATTCCCAATCTTCATCCTTTTTCTCCCGCGTACTCTGTACAGCCTTAGGATTTTTATCAAATCCTTCCACACATTTCTCTTTTGTCCATGCGAGTGCTCTTTCATATTCTTTAGGATCATAAATACCTTCAGTCATTCTTCTAACAATTTCAACTTGATCAACTGACTCCACACGCATACCCAGATAGTCTTCCATGAAATCATGGTTAATAATTGAGCCACCAATTCCCATACAAATTGATCCAATTTGCAAATAAGACTTTCCTCGTAATGATGCAGCTGCTACAGATGCGCGTCCAAAGCGTAATAATTTTTCCTTTACATCTTCTGGAATATCAGTCGCATCAGCATCTTGAACTTCTCGTCCATAAATGCCAAACGCAGGCAAACCTTTTTGCGCATGGGTTGCAAGTACTGATGCTAGATAAACAGCACCCGGTCTTTCAGTTCCATTAAATCCCCATACACCTTTAATTGTCATCGGATCCATATCCATCGTTTCCGAACCATAACACCAACATGGTGTCACTGTCAAAGTAATATCAACACCTTCTTTTTTAAACTTTTCCGCGCAAGCTGCCGATTCAGGCACCCGGCCAATTGTCGTGTCTGCAATCACCACTTTAACAGGTGTCCCATCTGAATATTTGAGGTTATCAGTGAATAGTTTTGCAGCTGATTTTGCCATGTTCATGGTTTGGTCTTCCAGTTGCCCTCGAACATCTAAAACACCTCTTCGTCCATCTATCGTCGGTCTAATTCCGATAACAGGCTTTCCACCTACTAATCTTTCTTTTGTCATTTTTGACTCCTCCTAGATTTAATATAGTTTAAATGCTAATAAGTTAACTTTTCCACGTACTTTTGGAAATTCCAATTTCCATTTTGTTGAAGACACAGGGGTTTCAATTTCATTTATCCGCTTATACCCAACTACATTGCCAGAACAGATTTCACACCATGAATCATTATCCCAATAAGATAGGCGATATGCTTCTATAGACTGACCCTTTGCAATGTCTTCTTGAACGACAAAGTAATTTGGAGAAATTGCTTTTGATGTTTCAGCGATTATTTGATAGTCAGATTCTGACAAAGGTGTATCGAAGGTGGCATCAGCTAAAAGGTTATTCGAAAAGCTCCCTTTAATCCAATCACCTAGTTCTTTCAATCGCTTGATGTCACCTTCAGCAATATAACCATCATAATGAGGAGGAACGTTTAGCAAAAATGTTGCATTTCCACCGACTGATCCCAAATAAATTGATTTCAAATTTTCTAGCGTTCGCAATTGTTCATCTTCCTCTTCGTGGTAGAACCAGCCTGGACGGATCGAAATATTTACTTCTGCTGGATACCAGATTAAATCTTCATGATTCACTAACACTTCTCGACTTCCTAAATCTTGTCCATCAGATGGGATCCGTTCTCTAAATAATGCATCATCCGCTTTTTGAGAGGCATGTTGGATTTTTTCATTATCAGCCATTGAGGCAGGCACAACACTCCACTCGTTTTCACGGCAATGCCCTCCTTCATTGCCGCACCAGCGTACATCTGGGCCACAAACAGATATGACTGCATTCGGTTGATATTTGCGAATTAAATCATAATATCGTTCCCAATCATACTGCTGCACTTTACCATTTGGCCCTTCTCCGCAAGCACCATCAAACCAAAGACAGAATAATTCACCATAATTGGTCATCAATTCTCTTAACTGTTCACAGAATATATCATTGTAAGCATCTCCTTGACCATACTTCGGATTGTTTCTATCCCAAGGTGAGAGGTAGATGCCCAGCTTTAATCCAAATTTTTCGCACGATGTTGCCAATTGTGCAACAATATCTTTTCCATAAGGTGAATGCATAACAGAATGTGTCGTTGTTTTCGTATCCCACAAGCAAAATCCATCATGATGTTTAGCTGTTATAATAACACCTTTCATGGTTGCTTTTTTCAAACTTTCACACCACTGGTCAGTATCTAAGCTTTGTGGGTTAAATATGGTTGCATTTTCTTCTCCTGTTCCCCACTCTCTATTTGTAAATTGGTTTACACCATAATGAATAAATCCATAAAATGCCATTTCTTGCCAAGCAATTTGTCGTTTGCTTGGTTGTATGGTGCTTATTTTTTCTAGAAATTTTGGATCATTAATTTTATCCATAGTATCTGCTTCCTTTTTGCCTATCCAATATCCGGTTCTGATTGAAGAATAACATAATCAGTTACTTTTCCTTCTGTTTCAAAAAGAATCATTTCGTTCTCTCCCTTATGCAACAATGGTCCTGGAATATAAAGTCGCTTCTGTGGTCCTACTTCCCAGAATCTGCCAAGGTTAAACCCATTTATGAAAGCAACACCTTTGCCCCATTCTGCAAAATCTAAAAATGTATCCCCTATTTCATTAACTTCAAAAGTAAATCGATAAAATCCAGGCAATCCCGCTTCATAATCTCTTGAAAAATCTAGTTTTTCCAAATTATCAAGTGGTAATGTAAAATGCGTCCAACCAGCGTGTATATGTCTATTTATCTGGATCATTTGGTTGATTCCTTTTCTAGAACGTTCAATTTTCATGCCATAATTCACTCGACCCATATTCTCAACCAAAATATCTATTTTAGCACCAGGTTCAAACGTTTCTTTCATTTCTGTATCTTTTTCAAGTTCTAAATCAAACAAGGTTGCAACCTTTTTATCATTAATAAAGATTTGCGCCCGATCTTGAGCTTCCCATAAGCGGATGTTATACAAATGATTCTCATCTTTCAAATTTGATCGATACATGATATAGCCATAATTTTGTCCCAGACATTCCATTGACTGAGGGTAGGCACTTTCTACTGGCTCACTTATTAAATCAAGAACCGCATCAAGGCTTACTTTTTCTTTCACCTCAAGTTTTCCGTATGATTTTCGTTTGATATCAGTTGTAAATGCCACTTCTGGAATATCGACATATTTTCCAATCACCTCTTGATACATGCGATATTTTTGGGTAATTTGTCCATCCTCAGAGAGTAATGCATCATAATCATAAGAGGTGACATGGGGTTTAAAGCATTCAAAGTAATTGGCACCACTCATAAATCCAAAGTTCGTTCCACCATGAAACATAAAAATATTAACATGTCCAATTTCTAACATTTTGTCTAAATCAGCTGTACTTTGTTCAGCGTTGCCTCGCATATGCTGGGCATTTCCCCAATGATCAAACCAACCAATCCAATACTCCATACACATTTGTGGACCACCTTTTGTATACTTCTCCAATGTTTTAAAACTGCTAACTGGATTAGAACCAAAATTGACTGTGGGGTATACGCCATCAATCATGCCACCATCTAACATTTCATATTCCGGACCGTCTGAGGTGAATAAAGGAACTGTAGCACCATACTTTAGCATGATGTCTCGCATGCGTTTCAAATAGATTTTGTCATTGCCATATGACCCATATTCATTTTCAACTTGCATCATAATGACCGGACCACCGTGATCAATTTGTAAAGGTACAAGCTGTTTCATTAATACCTTAAAAAAGTCATCAACATGATTCATAAACGGTTCATAGGCCACACGATATCTCATGCCTTCTTCAGCAAGTAACCAAGCAGGCATCCCGCCAAAATCCCATTCATTACAAATATAAGGCGACGGTCGCAAGATAACATAAAGACCTAGAGCTTGTGCCTTTTTGACATATTTAACAATATCTAACATGCCTTCAAAATTGAACTCACCTTTTTTAGGTTCATGTAAATTCCATGGAATATAAGTTTCCACAGTGTTACACCCCAGAGCTTTTAACTTTTCTAACCGATCCTGCCAATATTCTGGTACAACCCTAAAATAGTGAAGCCCCCCCGAAATCACATGCATGGGACTTCCATTTAACATAAAATTTTCTTTGATTTCAAATTTACTCATTTTGTTCCTCCAACAATGTTAACTCAACCACTGTCGCATAAGCATCAGGTAAATAATCAGCCCATGGTAAACTTAAAAAGGCATCGTTGGGAAACTTGGTTACATTCCACGGGCGATCTAATGGAATCAAAACGCCATCATACATAAGTTTTGCTGATTTAACCTTCCCTTCTAGTCCAATTAACGGTATCGGCCCTACCCCTCGCTCTAGAATATGAGCATAAAGTTTTCCGTCCTTCGCTGTAAATCGTCCCCAATCTGGCTTTGTTAATCCTGATGCGCCACAACCATAAATACTCTCACCATTCACATCCAGCCATTCACCTATCTCCAACAATGATTTTCGAGAAGCCTCTGGTATATCACCATTTGGTGTAGGCCCTACATTTAAAAGCAAATTCCCATTTTTACTAACACAATCAATCAGCGCACGCACCAATGTTTTCGTACTTTTATTAACCGCTGGATTCTGGGTGTAACTCCAGCTAGAGGTCATGGTCATACAAGACTCCCAAGGCACCACCTCTTTCTTAGCATTTAACATTCCTTGAGGTGGCACAATCTGCTCTGGTGAAGTAAAATCACCTGCATAATATGCTGGCTCTGCTTCAAGCATACCACTATTACTTCCTAACCGATTATTAAAAATAATCCCTGGTTGTAAGTCTCGAATCATATCAACTAACTTGCTCGCTTCCCAAGTTTCACCTTTCATAGCAGGGTGAGGACTCTCAGGTGGGTTGTTATAAGAAAAATCAAACCACATGATATCAACCTTTCCATAGTTGGTCAACAATTCTTTTATTTGATGATGCATGTACTTAATGTAGTTATCGAGGTTTCTAGTTGCTTCATTCGGCTTTTCATTTATGTCATTTCTAAGAGGATGTTGTAGGTCGCCATAATGAGGGTAGTCTTTATGATGCCAATCAATCGTGGAGTAATAAAAACCAATTTGAATCCCTTCAGCGCGGAAAGCTTCCACATATTCAGCAACCAAATCACGACCAATCGTGTTAAATGTTGAATAATCTGTGTAGTCACTTTTGAACAGGCAAAAGCCATCATGGTGTTTGGTGGTCATGACCACATACTTCATTCCCGCACGCTTAGCAAGTTTTGCCCACTCTTTAATACAATCTTTCTTCGGGTTAAAGGCATCCACGTACTTTTGATAATCCGACACACCCATTTGCTCATGGGACCGAACCCATTCTGAACGCCCACTGGTGGAATAAGCACCCCAGTGAATAAACATTCCAAACCTATCTTCTAAGAATTTTTCTATTTTCATGCCATCGCCTCCTAATATTGGTATATACCAATTTTGGTTATTACTATTGTAACCTTTTCCCAATCAAATTGCAAGTGTTTTGGATGTGTAAATGACTTTCTTTTTCAAAAAAAAATTACAACCGCTGGCAGTTGCAATATTTTATACTTATTTTAAAGTTCGAACCATCAAGTTCAATTATATTTCTAGCCAATTGTTGATTCTTTCCACATCATCATCTGACAATAAGTCAGAAACAAGGATAGTCGGGTATTTTTCCATGGCAATGGTCGTTGTTGTGATAAAGTTGCAAAAATGGAACATTGAAAGCATTGACTTTCTAGAGCCAATTCCATATCAGGTATGAAAAAAGAGCCGATGTTCAAGCGTCCGGCTCTTTTCTCATTATCCCTTCAACTTCTCCGCCATCATTCTCGTCAAAGTATGGGTCGTGTCACATTTATGCTCCCAATACATAATCCCATAAAGCCCTTCTGCCTTCAAATAATCAATTTTATGACCAATAGATTCTTCATCATCATAACTAATATAAGATTCACCATTAAAAAGATACGGTGCCTTAGCATCATCATCCCAATGCCTTACATAACCATTTTTATTAATATAATTCTTGGCAAGCTCACCATAATCAGGTCCAAAATCTCCAATGGTGTCTGCCTCTTGACGATAACCATTATTTGCATCAACCACACCATCCCACTTTCGAGAATAGAAAGCTGCACCCATAACAATTTTTTCTCTTGGCACGCCAGCTTCAATGAAATTATCAATATATGTTTTCGCACTAGCTTTTGATTTCGCATAGTTATACAAATTCGTATGATGTCCCGTAAATGTAATATAAGCACTCGCTTGATCATAAGTCATGATCTGAACATAATCAAGAATAGCGGCCACTTTTTCAATTTCCGTCCCTTCGATATAATACTCTCCCGCTCCAGCAGCAATGGTAAGCAGCAGGTGCTCATCCGACTCGATTGTATCAAGGGCATCACGAATTTCTTGTAACAGCAACGTAAAAGTCTCTTTATCCTCTGGTCGGGCATCAATTCCTGCAGCTGGAACAGTTGGATATTCCCAATCTAAATCGATCCCATCAAGACCCGCTTTAATGACTAACGATTTTGCACTCTCAGCAAACTTTTTACGACCTTCTTCTGTGATAGCAGCATCTGAAAATCCACCTGCACCCCAACCACCAACAGATAACAAAATTTTAATCTCTGGCTTAATCTCCTTAATTCGCTTTAAAGCAGCAAGTCGTTTCTCAGCTTCCCAAAAAACCTTCCCCTCTCTTACAACGCCAAAAGCAATGTTAATGCCATCTAATGCCAAGATATCTTCCTCAAGCATTTTTTCTAAGTGATCATTTCCTACATATCCAATTAACTTTCCCATTTTGCACACATCCTTTATTTAGATTGTTATTTCAATTTTTTCAAAAAAGCCTGTTGCCTCTACTAATAAATCAATTCGTCCTGGAATGATTTGATAACCCGCACCAGGCACGTAATCAGCCAACGCTTCCTCAGTCAGTATGATTTCAAATGTTTGCTCTTCTTTCGGGTCAAGCCAAATTTTAGCAAAACCTTTAAGTTCTTTCACTCTTGGAATCACACGACTATTCCGACGATGCAGATAAATTTGAATCACTTCGGCAGCTTTTATATCAGACATATTTCTAATTTTTCCACGAACTATCACATGATCCTTGCCCTCAGCTGTTAGGTCAGTTATGGAAAATGTTGCGTATGATAGTCCATAACCAAATGGATAAAGTGCCTTGCCATTCTCATCTGCATAGTCTTCCTTAAATGCTGCAGCACGATAATTATAATAAACAGGCAATTGTCCGCTACTTCTTGGGATCGACATAGCTAATTTTCCACTTGGTGTATCATTACCACTTAACACATTTGCAATGGCTAGCCCACCTTCTTGCCCAGGGTAGCCTGCGATTAAAATCCCATCAGCAAGTGGCTCAAGCTCTGTCAAACTATGTGGCCTTCCTTGAACAAGAATGGCAATAATAGGCTTGTTTAAAGTTTTGAGTGCCCGTACAAGTTCAAGTTGGGGCTTTGGCAAACTGATGTCAGACAAATCCATGTTTTCTCCACAGGTCATCTCATTAGAGCCTGTTAAGGCTGCACCATTATCATCAAAGGTTGTTGAAAAATCCCGTGTACTACAACCACCTAAGGCAACAACGATGACATCTGCATTTTTGGCAACATCCAGTGCTTGTTCAATTCCATCTGCTACCGGCTCAGTCAACATAGAGCCGAGTGCGTAAGAAACTTTGTTAGAAAATATTTTTTCTATTCCTTCAAGAATTGTAACACCCACTCCTTTTGCTTTAAATGGGGTGTAATCTCCCAATAAATTATAGAGATTATCTGCATTTGGGCCAATGACTGCTATCTTTTTATCCATGGGAATTGGTAAAATATTTTGCTCATTTTTCACTAGAACCAATGATTCAGTAGCAAACTTTAAATTCAAGTTACGCTTCTCTTCGTCTTCTGTCGCTTGGACAGTTGGGTGAGGGTCATCAAATAACCCCATTTTCTCTTTTAATCTTAGCACACGATAAACCGCCCTGTCCAAGATAGGCTCATCTATTAAACCTTGGAGGACCGCCGCTTCTAAGTGGGGGTAAACTTGATCCCAGAGACTAATATCAACACCACTTTCTAGTGCCCAAGCAGCTGCTTGTTCATAGTTTCTTGTGATAGATAGTAACCGATCCAAGGCACATCCATCAGCCATAACAGCACCCTTAAATCCAAATTCTTCTCTTAAAATGGTCGTTAACAAATGCGCATTTCCATGGCAAGGAACACCATCTAGATCGTTATAAGCAGCCATACATAATTCTGCCCCTTCCTGGATAGAGTCTTTCATTGGTGTTAAATGGATGTCGTATAACTCCCGTTCTCCTAACGAAACTGGGCCAGCATTATGACCACCCATGGTACTTCCTTGAGCAGCAAAATGCTTGAGAACCGCCAAGGATTTATTGGCAGCAACTTTTTCAACATTTCCACCTTGCAACCCTTTTAAAGCAGCGATAGAAAACCTACTAGTAAGAAATGGATCCTCACTAAAACACTCTTCTGCGCGCCCCCATCTAGGATCTCTTGCTACATCTAATGTAGAGATTAATCCCAAATGTGCCCCTTTTTCACGCAGCTCTTCTGCAACAATTGCTTGAACCTCCGCATATAAGTCAGGATTCCAACTTGCGCCAGAGGAAATATTGGTTGGCATCGTTGTCGATTCTAAAGCTTGATGTCCATGAGGACACTCTTCCGAGAGAAATACTGGGATTTTAAGTCGTGTGTTTTCTTTAATATAACTTTGAATCATTTTACTGACTTCGAAAGCTTCCTTTTTGTTAAGACCTGTTTCTGAATTTCTCCCTGACCACGGGTCACTACGAAAAACACCATATAAAAAACCAAGACTATCCCATTTCAATACTTCGTCTTTGAATTTATCTGTCAACCTGATGCCATTTTCAGTCTTTTCATAAGCTTCCCAGCCATATAATCGCTGATTAAGTTGCCCTACTTTTTCTTTTAATGTCATTTTTTTCAACAATTCATTGATATCCATATGCTCACTCCTCGCCGGATTGGTATATACCAATTATAACATTTTTTGATAACAGTTTCAATATATTTTAACTAACTTTTGATAAGAATAATGCACCGATATAAAAAAAGCACCCTTTCGGGCACTTCAGCAAAAAATTATCGGCAATTACATTCCAATTAGTAACGCAATCACCAGCCCTACCGAAATAAGGATGAAGATAAAAATAATAGTAGGGATAATATTTTTTCTTTTTTTCGGTCGATTCAATTCTTCATGAACTTTCAAATCGACAACTTTTTGACCCATATCATACACAGTAATCACCCTTTCGTGTTGTTTTATGTTCAAATAATACTACTGTCAAATTAACTCAAAGTTAATCATTATAAATTTTTGCGACTCGTACAACTAAGTCTGTTCCATAAGGATAATGTGTGGGGTGAAGGATCAGCTCTCCTGCTTCTGTATCCTGAGCAAATAGCAGGTCTTCTCCATTATCCATCCATTCAATCCGCTTTATCTTCTGCTTGATATTTACAAACTGACGTGGCGTTTTAAAATCACGATGGCGAATCACATTAGCGTCTGCTACAATATCTAAATCATGAATAAAAAGATAAATATACCCATCATTATCTTTCAAAGCAAAATCTTTTTTCTCACTAGTTGCAACTTCACATGGTTTTCCTTTGTAAATAGCTACGCTATGAATTGCCATCCACTTGCCGATCACTTCAAGTATTGCTTCTTGCATTTTGGTCATATTACCATCCTCATCTGGTCCGACGTTCATCAAATAGTTGGCTCCCAGTTTGCGACAAGCACACAAGGTTTCAATAAGCTCTTTTGTAGATTTATAGTTTAAATCCATTTGAGCAATTCCCCAATGATTGTTAGTTGTCTGGCACATTTCACCAGCAACGTATTTGAGATGACCTGTGCGATCAAGTGGCTGAGGCAATCCTTGCTCAAAAGTCACACTATCAATTTCAGGATGGCTGATTTTACCATGTGCATGCAGGCCAGTATTCTCAATAATCATGGCTTCCGGCTGATGCTTTCTAATCATGCTGTATAATTCATCTAGACGCCAATCAGCATCCCCGCGTGCCCAATTCCCATCAAACCAAAGGCCACCTATCTTGCCATAGTTGGTACACAAAAGTTCAACAGAATCCCTAATATAGTTCAAATAGCCTTCCTCAAAATCGTCATGCCATAATGGATTATCATACTCATAAGTGGCATAGTAAAATAATGGAACAATGTCTTCTTCATTGCAAGCCGCTACAAACTCTCTTAGCAAATCTCTTTTAGGTGCATGGCTTACAGCATCAAAATCAGATAATCCTTTCGCATCATTCAAAAAGAATCCTTCATGATGCTTACTTGTTAACGTGATATATTTAGCACCAGCATTTTTAACGTTCTGCACAAAGCGTTTAGGATCATATTCACTCGCATCGAACCTGTCAGCTAATTTGGCATATTCTTCTTTGGAAATCTGGTGTAAGGGCATGCTCCATTCGCCGCGAGCATTGATGGAGTAAAGTCCCCAGTGGACAAAAATTCCAAATGCCATTTCTTCAAATTGCCTAATTCTTTCTTCTGGAATTGGGTATGAATATTTATATTTCATCACAGTCACCAACTTTCCTTCTAGTTTAAACACGGATCAGTTATTACATTAAATTTTTAACCTTCAGTCTTCTACCAATGATCTTGTTGAGTTTCCGAATTATTTTCTACTGATATTGTATAACAAGGTATCATTCTCTTGATTCTATTTCTATTTTCTTTTCGTAAAAAACACGTTCAAGTCGGGCAATTGATGCCCTAGTAAACCACGCATGAGGGAATATGATAAGTGGAATTCCTAAGAAAAAACTAATGGGCGGAATAACCAAGCCTAAACCAATTGCTAAACCAATGCCAATAGCAATGGCAATGGTTTCGAAAATACCAATGATACTACATAGAAGGCCTTGAATCAAATACTGCCGTATTGGTAAATCATATTTTGTAAAAATAGCAACTGCATGCAGTGAAATACTTAGTACTAAGGCTAAAATAAACATGATAAACCAATGAAGTACCCCAATTTGAAGATGCTGGCGTGAAATAAGTAAATTTAGCACAACGATATAAATCAAAAAAACCAATAAATACCCTAACTTGTTTATCTTTATAAATTCCTGCTTATCAAACTTCTTCAACTCTTTCTTAAGATAGACATGATGAATATCTTTTTCGTTCATACATTCGTTAATAATTCTAAAAGTTCCAAAAAATGCTGGAAAGACCCCTAAAACAATCCCACCCATTAGCATCTTTATGATAAAATAAACTTGCAGTTTTAAGCCTAGCATAAGCAAGCTTCCAACTTGATATAATAATTTCATGTTACAACCTCCACATTTTGTTCTAGATATTTTAATTATACTTTTCTTGTGGCAAAATGTAAACACATATCATAGACAAATGAAAAATGGGTGACATCAAAGAGGATCCTCAATGTCATCCAAATTTTCATTATTGAGAATTAGCTAACCAACGATCATGTGCAGCTTGCTGAATTCTTACAAAATCTTCAATCCCAATATTAACCAAAGCAGCTTGGAATTCTGCCCATGTCTCATCAGTAATTGGTCTTACACCTGTAACAAATTCTGCTTCTACTCTATCAATTTCAAGAAGTAGATCGGCATTGATAGCCATGAGTTCAGTTGATTCATCAAAAGTTAACATTGATGGAGGGAATGCCACCCTTCCATAAGTTCCAACAGTTGCTTCGGTTTCAGCACGTAAGAACTCTACAAATGTCTCATCAGCTTCCTCATATCGATCAGTAAATAATCTCGGCATTCTAGAAGGAATTAAGTTTGGAGCTGGGAATCCGTAGAACGGTGTAAAAATTCCGCGTGAAGTATCTGGATCTACATTTCGAACACGAATTTGTTCCCCAGTCTCTGCATGGGTATCATAACTCCAAAAATACCCTTCTGGACCATGATCAGCAAAAATTGCTCCTTCTTCACTGTAGAAGAAATCAAATAGTCTAAGAATTGCTGCAGGGTCTTCAGCTTGATTTGTAATTGCAAATTGACCTGTTGAAAATCCTGGTGATCTAGGTAAGACACCTTCTGGTGACCACTCACTGATGATTGGACGAACCATTGGATTATTTAAAGCTTGCACCTCATCTGTTCCAAGTAAGTGATGTGAATGCCACGCCTGAAAGAATCCAATTAAATTATCACGTCCTAAAGCACCTTGCATATCGCCGGTTAATGAGAAAATTTCAGGATGCAATATTCCTTCATCATATGCCATTGCCATCCATTCTAGATATGCACGATACGCATCTGTTGTAACATTGTGAACAACAACACCATCTGTCGCTTGTGTTCCACGCGCTGTCATTCCCCAGAAAGAGAGCATCCAAGCGCGGAGCCATGTCATACTGTCACTTGCTGAGATAGGGAAAACACGATCCACACCTAAAATTTCTGGCATTTCATCACGGAATCGAATCATTAAGTCTGTAAACTCATCTAATGTTCCTGGAACTTCGGCATCTAATGCTTCCATCCATAAGCCATTATAATAAACTGGACCTAATGGCCAAATTGCATCAAAACTTTGATTAAAGGTTGGCAATGCATAAATGTTTCCGTCAGGTGCTGTAATACTATTAACAATATGTGGATTCTCATCTAATAAGCGTTGGATATTAGGTGCATAATCGCGAATTAAGTCCTGAAGAGGAAGCAATGTTCCAGCTTCACCAAGATCCATTTGTTGTCCTGCTGTTAATGCAGAACCAAAGAAGACATCTGGATAGTCACGAGATACTAGCATAATATTCAATGCCTGAGTAAAGTCTTGATTTGGTGGTGTATCAAAGACAAAATTAATATTTGTTTCCTCAGCTAAAACTTGCCAAAACGGCATATCAGCCCAATCAGTTTCAATATGTCTCCCAAGAATTCGTACGTTAATTGAGTCTGCAAGTGGGAATCCTGGTATTAGCGAATCAACATCGTCTACCTCATCTCCACCTGTATCATTTGCTTCAGTTGCATCATTATTGTCTCCTATACCTGAATCTACCGTATCATCGTCACCACATGCAACTAATACAAACATAAAAGCCATTAAACAAGCCATTAGTAATAATATTTTCTTTTTCATTGGAAATTCCTCCTTTTTATTATGAAGCATTTTGCTCCAGTTTAAAGACATAGTGGTCTGAGCAAATTCCTAACCTTTCAATGAACCAATCATCACTCCTTTTACGAAATATTTTTGTAAAAATGGATAAACCATAATAATCGGTAATGTTGAAACAATCATTACGCCATAACGCATAACTTGTGCCATTTCTTGTCTTCTTCGCATCATTTCTACCTGTGAAGCATCCATTCCTGCTGCAAGATCAGGCATAGAAGACATATCTTGCTGAACCAATATTTCACGAAGTACCAATTGAAGTGGCCACAATGCGCGGTTACGAATAAAAATTAATGCGTTAAACCAGTTGTTCCAATGACCTACTCCGAAGAATAATGCCATAACTGCGATAATCGGTAGTGACAGCGGTAAAATGATTCGAACAAACATAGAGAAATCATTACAACCATCCATGATTGCTGCTTCTTCCATCTCACGAGGAATGGTCGATTGAAAGAAGGTTCGCGTAATAACAATATTAAATAAAGAAGTTGCACCAGGAATAATCATAACCCAGATGGTATCTTGCCACCCAAAAGCTTGCATAAGCAAAACGGTTGGAACCAATCCACCACCAATAAACATCGGGATGATTAAAAAAGTCATAAACCACTTTCTACCAAAAAACTCTGGTCTAGAAAGGGCATAAGCAACTGGAATGGTCACCAATAAATTAATTGCTGTTCCAAGTAGAGTGTATATAATTGTATTACGATAACCAGTCCAAATAAGTGCATTATTTAGAATAAGTCGAAAGCCCTCCAATGTAATACCCATTGGGTATAGCCACATACGTCCTGAATTTACATAGTGAGGCTCACTAATAGATGCACTAACTATCCAAACCAAAGGATATAGCGTAATCGCTACAACAAAAATAACAAAAGCATACATCAGAGCTAGATAAATACGATCGAATACTGTTTCTTTTACAAGGTTATTCTTCTTTTTCCTCGTAGCTACCATAGTCCCACCTCCGTCACTTTTTTCGTTATTTTATTAACGGTGATTAGTAGAATCGCATTAATTGCAGCATTAAATAGACCAACAGCTGCACCAAAACTAAATTGCCCACCTAGAACACCAACCTCAAAAATATAAGTTGCAATAACATCAGAGGTATATCTATTCTGCGGATTTTGTAACAACCAAATCCGTTCGAAACCAGTAGACATAATAGAACCTACATTCATAATTAATAGAATAACAATCGTAGGTAGAATTGAAGGAATATTAATGTGCCAATTTCTTTGTAACCTAGTTGCACCATCAATAATGGCAGCCTCATGTAGCGTTGGGTCAACGCCTGAGAGTGCAGCTAGATAGATGATTGTTCCCCAACCTACACTTTGCCAAATTCCTGTCCACACATAAACATGTCTAAATAGTTCTGGTCGCTGTAAAAACGAGATCGGATCTATTCCAAAGATTCCTAATAAATTATTAACAAGACCTGTTGTTGGCGATGTAAATGAAATGATCATTCCTGCAAAAACGACAACTGAGATAAAATGTGGTGCATAGGTAATTGTTTGCGAAATCTTTTTAAACTTACCCTCTCTTAAATCATTAAAAGCGAGTGCTAAAATAATTGGCATTGGAAAGGCAGCGATTAAGCCGTAGAGGTTAATTGCGACAGTATTCCTAATTAAACGCCAAAAATGATGACTGTTGAAAAATCGAGTGAAGTGAGCAAATCCTACCCACTCACTTCCAAAAAAACCATCCGAAGCTCGAAAATTTTGAAATGCAATGACAATCCCATACATCGGTACATAAGCAAAAATAAAGACTGATAAAAATGCTAAAAATGAAAACACATATAACGCAGTACTTCGTTTAATTTTCGTAGCCGTCGTCATATGATTAAGCTCTCCTAATGCAGCTATCTCTGGCGACACCGATTCTTTTTTAAATAACGCCATTTTTAAAACTCCTTTCTTTCGAAAAATCCTTACGTTGAAACTTAGCGTTTTAACTTAATCGTCTGAATTTCATAAGGTTTAAACTCAACTTGAATTTGGTTACCACCAACAGGAACCGCTTTCAGATCGTTCTCCGTCAGATCACATAGATAAAGAGAATCTAAAGGTTCCTCGAAATTCAGTGTTGCCGTTGTTGTCCTATTCTGATCTTCATACAAACGAATAATCCAACCACTTCCATCCTCCGCTTGTTTAATAGAATCAATCACTACGTTAGGTGCATCACAAGCCAACCAGGGTTTACTAACAACAGGTGCTGCTTTTGTTTTCTCTACCAAGAATGGCACATTTAAATCAAATGCCAAGTCCACAGTATTAGCCTCTTTCCAAGTAGCAGTATGTGGATAAATAGAATAAATAAAGTAATGCTCGCCTTTGTCCAAATTCGGACAGGGATCCATCGGTGCCCTTAGTAATGTCAAACCAATTTTTTGATAATCAACATCATAACCATATTTACTATCTGTCATAATGCTTAGACCATAATCACCCTCAGACATATCCGCCCATTTTTGTCCACATACTTCAAATCTAGCTTTGTCCCAAGATGTATTTGTATGCACAGGTCGTTTTACATTTCCATATTGGATATCAAAAGTGGCTTCCAATGTATTTACCGCTACTGGGAATTCAACTTTTAATAAGTTATGCTCATGTTGCCAATCAATCCATGTTTCAAAATCAATCCGTGGATTTTTTTCATAAAAATGAATGTGCTGAATAATTGTTGAATTTTCAAATTGACGCTTTGTTTCGATGGTTGTGCGAATAGGACCTTGTTCAATAAGTGTTGCTTTTTGAAGACCTGCAATTGTGTACGGCTTCTTTTTATAGTAAATATCTACATCCCAAGCATCGTAGCCCATTGGCAAGTCTTCATATAAGACAAAGCGATTTGCGTACTTTCCTTCTGGAAGAACTTCACGAGATGCCTTTTTATCAAACAGTGATGTTATTTCGAATTGTTCATTAAATGATAATTGATAAAACGGCGTTTCTAGAACTTGAGGTGCTTGCTGTGTCTCAACGGTTACTATAGATTCCCCTTTTTCTATTGATAGAATCTTGTATCCCAAACTCGGAACATTGTTAACGGCAACCAAATACTTTCCATTGGCTGTTTTTTGCATCAAGAGAGAATGTTTGCCATCTTTTACTATGTCGCCATCTTTTAACTCAACCTCAACGATACTATCTCGACTTTTGCCTAATGGGTTGAAAACAAGGAGTGCATCATCATTTCCTTGATGTGCCTTAGCAAGTCGGGCAAAGCCTTCTGTTAGAAGCTGTGTCCCCTCTTCGAAGATTTGTTTGTATTCGATTTCCGTTTGATCATAGACTTCCTTAATAGAAGTTCCAGGCAAAATATCATGGAATTGGTTTAGCAAAACGAGCTTCCAAAGCTTTTCTAGCTGTTCTTTTGGATAGAGGCTTAAATCCAATCTAGCGTACAATTTTTCAATGGACTGTAACATAAACTCTGCTTTACGATTGTCACGTTTAATCTTTGCCATAGAGGTGTAAGTCCCACGATGGTATTCAAAGTATAATTCACCCATCCATTTTGGAATAGATTTTCCCTCAAGATTCTTTTCCAAACGTTTGAAGTAATCCAATGCTTTCCCTAATTTAACTTTAGGCATTCCTGGTAAGTTCTTTTTGAAACGTTGAGCATTCTCAAGCATCTGCCTTGTTGGTCCACCACCGCCGTCTCCATAACCATAAGCAATTAGAATTTCATCATTGATTTCTTTTTCGCCATATCGCTTCCATGAGCCTAAAACAGCTTTTGGCTCTAAAATGCCATTATAAGTTGTAAAATGCTCACTTGGTTTATAGCCATCATTGGTTGTTGTGATGAAGTGTGTCAAGACTTCACTTCCATCAATGCCACGCCAGTGGAAGGTGTCGGATGGAATTTGATTAAATTGATTCCACGACAGTTTTGTCGTCATAAAATAATCAATGCCCGACTTTTTTAAAATTTGCGGTAGTGCAGCAGAATAGCCAAAGACATCTGGTAGCCAGAGGATTTCATTCTCTTTGCCAAACTCTTCTTTAAAGAATTTTTTCCCGTAGAGAAGCTGTCTGACCAACGATTCACCTGAGGTCAAATTACAGTCTGCCTCAACCCACATAGAACCTTCTGCTTCCCAACGTCCCTCAGCTATTTTCTCCTTAATCTGTTCATACATTTCTGGGTATCGTTTTTTCACTAAATCATATAATTGGGGCTGGCTTTGAATAAATTCATATTCGGGATATTCTTCCATCAATTTCAAAACGGTTGAAAAGCTCCTTTGGCTTTTTTCAATGGCCTGCTCGACTGTCCATAACCAAGCAATGTCAATGTGGGTATGACCAACTGCTGTTACTTGTGGTTGAAATGGCAATTCATCATATTTTTCATACAGGTGTTCTTTTAAATGTTGGCTACAAGCTTTAATCCCTTTGTAGAAACTTTCAGAAAACGGATCACGATAATCCAGATGTCGAAAGGCCTGATCTAAAACAGGGTAATAGGCCAAGTATTCCTGGGTGCCCTTTTCAAAGTTCATGCAGCATTTTAGGGCAACTGCAAGATCATAAAAGAGGGTTCGAACCGCCTCGTCAACCAAGTTCAATTTAATAAAAATGGGAAACTGCTTTTCTTCACGACCACTATAAATCTCAAGTCTAAAATCTAAGCTACCTTTCTTTTTAGCCCAATCTGGCAATAAGACTTCTTGATGATTCACATCCATCCCTTGAATCAGGACACCGTCTAGCCAAACCTTCATTTGCGGATTGGTTGAATTATCCCATTCATTTTTTGATGAGTAAATTTCAAGTTCCACACGCTCATTGCACCATGATTCAGGTACTTTTAAGATGCCAGTAATTTCATGATAGGTATCTTTATGTCCAAAATATTCACCCTGAACATAAGGGATACTACTTTCTTGTGACTCTTTAACATCTGTCAAAAACAAATCTTCTACTTGTTGCGATTCGCGATTAATAAATTTTCTTAATTCGCCAATCCCCCTTTGTAAACCTTCAATTTCAAACATCAAAACACCTCACTTTTAAGCACTCTGCTCACAATAAACTAACAGTTCGTTACGCTTTAACCAATTTAAAGGTTGACCACGGCTTGACATATTCTAGAAGTATCATTTCCGATTCATGGATATTTCCTACGACATTAACGCGACCTGTGTTCTCCATCTCTCTTAATGCAATTTGTAATTCTCCATTGTATCTTCCTAAGTTGTTGTTACAGATTAATATATCGCCCCTTTTAATGCGCTCTGTATCATGTGGCGGGAAATCTTCATCTGCATATTTAACTCTGGTCATTGTTGAGCGTAACATATAAGCTGACCGATCGCCTCGATAACTATGTAGCTCCTCCAGTACAATCTTTTCTTCAATAGGTGTTATGGTTTCTTTCAAAGTTACTTTAAGCACAGGCATCGTGGCGTAAAATGCTTCAGAAGCTGCTTTTAGCTCCTCCTCACTTGCGTAGGCATTTCCAATCATAATGTCGTCAATCAAATCCATCATCTTAAAATGTTTAACCTGCGTTTCAATTGGCAGTTTCCGATGTTCTTCAAGGCTTGCCAATCCATCGCAAATATCCCAAGGACCAAATGCTGCATCTTGTGAATTAACAAAGGCTGCAGTGTTAATATTATGTTTTCGATAATCCTTGCTACATGATTCGAAAAAATCATTAGCTAACCCTGTGTACATCATGGGATAAAAATTATGAGAACCCATCAAATTGGATCGATTTGGCGAGTAAGACATAATTTGATCTAAATAGCTTGTTCCTGTGCTCATATTAATTTCTATTTTTAATCCGTAAGGATTTCTAGTCATTCTCGCTTCTTCACTTCCAGTATAACCTACATCAAGACGTATGCCGTACGCACCGATGGTGTGAAAAAAAGAAAGATCACTATAACCAATGCCAAGTTGTTCAAACAAATTTGGTGCAATGTCCACCATGACCTCCATATCTAAGTTGTTAGCATGCGTAATTATTTTTTTAAAGTCACGAAGCACTTCTTCCTTGTCACCGTTAATCTGAAGTAAGCTTGTAAAAACACGTTTAAATCCGTATTTGTGTGCAAGCTCTAAATAAACCTTATCTTGCTCAAAAGTGGTTTTTTCCGGATAAATCGAAATTCCTAATTTTGCCATTATGCCTCTCCTTTATCATGTTATATAAACAAGTATTCCAGCCAAAGATTGGTATATACCAATTATTTATGATTGTATTATAACTGATTTTTTTTCAAATTGCAAGCTCTTTTTTCATGTAAATTATTTTCATTGAAAATGTTTTTCACAATCATGAGGCTACGAGACCATTTTCATTGGCCATTTAAGTACAATCAAAATCCATTATTTTCAATGACTTCCTTCATCCAGAAACTACTTTTCTTTGGCGTTCTTTTTTGTGTCGCTAAATCAATGGCATAAAAACCATAACGGTTTCGATAACCATTCAACCACGACCAACAGTCTACGAATGTCCAAAGATGATAACCGAAGCAATTGCTTCCCTCTTCTATCCCTCTATGTAACGCTTCAAGGTGATCTTTGATGAAATCAATGCGGTAATCATCTTGAATGATGCCATTTTCATCTGCAAACCGAATTTCATCTGCAACTCCCATCCCATTTTCAGAAACAAACCACGGAATATTGTCATATTCATCGCGAATCATTAACGCCACATCATATAATGCCTCAGGATAGATTTCCCAACCACGATATTCGTTCATTTTCCTGTCTGGCCATGTATAGGATGAATAAATATGACCTGGCGAAGCTGCCGGTTTTTGCGGATTTAAACACGCTTGAACACGCCTCGGTTGATAATAATTAAGCCCCACAAAATCAACTGTATTTTCAGAAATAAGCTTTTTATCTTCAGATTGCATGGTTGGTGTTAACTCGTGTTCCTTTAACAGTTCCTTCAAACCTTCTGGAAACTTCCCTTTCACAACAGGTTCTAAAAAGCTTTTTGAGTTTAGTAATTCAGCGTAAACCTTTGCTTGCAGATCTTCAAAAGAATCGCTTTTTGAATAAGAGGGTGAAATATTTAAGATAATCCCAATACTGCCTTCTAAATGAAGGTTTCTAAATTCTTGAACTGCCATCACATGTGCCATTAAGGTGTGGTAACCCACTTGAACAGCTTTTTTAAAATCTCGAATGGCTGGATAATGGTAACCAAACAAATAACCACATTCGATATGAACCAGCGGCTCATTAAAAGTTGCCCATTTTTTTACAATATCTCCGAATAATTCAAAACAATTTTTCGCGTAAAAAGCGAAAGCATCTACTGATTCACGTGCTTCCCAACCGCCACGTTCCATCAGCCACCAAGGCATATCAAAGTGAAACAAATTGATGACAGGGTCTACTCCGTTATCAACTAATGCCTGAAAATAATCACGATAGTATGCCACAGCTTTCTGATTCACTATCAAGCCATCAGGTAATAATCTTGTCCACGAAATAGAGGTTCGATAAGAATTCAAATTCATTTCTTTCATCCGCTTAATATCATCTTTGTACAAATGGTAAACATTAGAGGTTACTTCTGGGCTTTGATCCTCATTAAACTTTTCTGGATTTAATTCGAACCACTTGTCCCATGTCGATGGTGACTTTCCATCTATATCCGCTGCACCTTCCGTCTGTGGCGCGGACGCAGCTGCTCCCCACATAAATCTTTCTGGAAATTTCTTCATCGTCTTTCTTCCTTTCATCTTGTCAATTCATACATTGCTAAGGTTTTTCTTCTTTTTTTGCAACTGAAATGATAACTTCCTCAATTACAGAGTCTATGCACGAAAGTGTTTATTCTGCTTTTTCAGTTGCAATTAGACCCCCACATCACACTCCCCCTTTTAACTTTAACTGTACCACTTTCTCACGATCGATATCATCATCAGTTCGTACCGCCGTCCCAACGTGAAAATGTGTCGCACCTGTTTGTTCTAAAAGAGCATTCAGATTATTAAATGTGATACCACCACCAAGTAAAATATTAATGTGCTTTGCTTCTAACATCATCTCTTTAATCAAATCGACATTTTGCTCGATCGGAGCTGCTAGTCCACCTGAAGTCAAAATGGTCGTTATTTCTCCATATTTAGATAACGCTCTTGTACTGTAGACAACATCAGTTTCATCAATTGCACGGTGAAATGTCACTTCAAGAAGACCACAAACTTCTAGAAGAGATTCCAATTTTTTGAAATCGACTTCGTTATCTTTAGTCAATACACCAAATACAACCCCATTTGCACCTAGATCAGACACCATTTTAATATCCTGCTTCATTAATTCGATTTCATCATTCGTGTAAATAAAGTTCTTACTATGGGGACGAATCATAACATTAACCGGTATTTTAACCTGCTTTATCACTGCTTCTATTAAGCCAAAGCTTGGCGTCAGTCCCCCCTCTGACAACGCTGCAACAAGCTCAATTCGACTTGCCCCTCCTGCTTCAATTTCAAGTGCCTCATCAACCGTCGTCGCAATTACTTCAAGCATCATTATCATACACCTGCCTTTATCTCATTTTAGATTGGTATATACCAATTATAGCGGTTTTAGTTTAAAAATGCAACCCTTTATCTTCAACTTTTATGAATTTCTTTTTAATCACTTCAAAAACGTAGACAAATAAATGCTTATGTGTTAAAATATTGGTATATACCAATATTGGCGATTTCTAAGAAAGGGACTCCTCCCTTTGTTAGGAAGAGGTTTTTATGCTAAAATTAAGGTTATAATTTTAAGGCGGAGGTTTTATAATGACTTTACTTACTTTTGATTTTGGTGGAACCAGTGTCAAGTATACATTATGGCAAAAAGACAGGCTTTTAAATGTTTCCAGCTTTCCCACACCAACAACATGGGATGAGACAAAAAAAACATTGCTTGAGATTAAATCTGATTACGAAAAAAGCCATGTTTTAAATGTGGTGGCCTTCAGTTTTCCAGGGTGCGTTGAGCAAGAAAATGGGGTCATCTTGGGATATTCAGCGATCCCTTATATCCATCACTTTCCTATTAAACAAGAACTATCTGAATTGTTACAGCTTCCCATTTCATTAGAAAACGATGCCAACTGTGCTGCCTTAGCCGAAGTTTGGTCTGGCGTGGCTAAAGGGGCAAAAGATGTTTTGTTTGTGGTCGTCGGAACTGGGGTCGGTGGCGCAGTTGTAGTAGACGGAAAAATCCATTCAGGTGCACATCTTTATGGTGGTGAGTTTGGCTACATGTACTTAGATTATGAAGGAAAGTATCAACACCAAACTTTAAGTGGCTTAGGTACCGCAGTTTGTATGGCACAGCGTTACTGCGATAGCATTAACGTTCCTCATGGCACTCACAGTGGCAAAGATGTGTTTGCATTTGCCATCCAAGGGGATGAGAAAGCTGCCGAGCAAGTAGAAATTTTCTTCAGATATTTAAGTGTTGGATTGTTTAATTTACAATTATCCCTTGATCCTGAAATTATTGTCATCGGCGGTGGTATTTCAGCTAATAGCGAAATTATCACTGAGCTTGAAGTGCGTGTCAATAAGTTAATTGAAGTGGCTCATATTAAGGATTTCAAAGTACAACTTGTTCCTTGTTATTACAAAAATGATGCAAATCTGATCGGAGCAGTTAAAAATTTTTATAGTAGAATGGAGGCTGATTTATAAATGTTACATCTAATTGACACACGTCAAGGCACCGCCAATCAACATAACTATTCCAATGGAAACACTTTACCGTATACAGGTCACCCTTTTGGGATGAATCACTTCGCTCCCCAAACAACAAATGAGCGTGGCAGCTGGTTTTTTCATCCAACAGATAGAATTTTTCAAGGATTCCGATTAACACATCAACCAAGCCCTTGGATGGGAGATTTCCAACACTTTTTGCTAACCCCAGTCACTGGCAAACTCAATATGAAGCATCCTTCTACCTTTCACACAGGCAGCTCATATCGCCCAGAAGAATCCATATTCAAACCACATTATTTAAAAATCAAACAACTTCGATATGGCATTACGAGTGAACTCACACCGAGCACATATGGTGCGAAATTGCGAATTGCTTATCCAAATATTGAGGAAAATGGCTTATTCTTAAGAGCACAAGGTGGCCTACACGACTTATCATTCAACGAAAAAAGAACACAATTTTCTGGCTACATCTCTAATTTCTCTGGATGTTCTGATCCTGAATTTAAAATGTACGTCACTTTTAAATTCAGTCAACCGGTTGCAGGAGATGGTTTTAATTTAACCGCTGAAAATCAAATCTTATTACTGGAATTTGAAAAGATCAAAAATTTAGAAATCAGTCTTGCAACTTCATTTATTAGTGTTAAGCAAGCTGAGTTAAATTTAAACCGAGAATTAGATTTAACTTTCGATGAATTGAAATCTCAAACAGCTCAAAAATGGGAATATTACCTCAATAAAATCGAAATTAACCATACAAATGAAGTTCAAATCAAAACATTTTATAATTGCTTTTATCGCATGTTCTTGTTCCCACAAAAATTTTATGAATTAGATCAAAACGACACACCGATTCATTACGACACCAAGAGTAAAACAGTAAAAGAAGGTTTTCTATACACGAATAATGGTTTCTGGGACACTTTCAGAACTGTTTATCCCCTCTATTCTATTATCATACCTGATGAATACGAAGAAATGATGAAGGGTTTCTTGAACTCATTCCGTCATACTGGATTTTTACCTAAATGGTTGTCTCCCGATGAGCGTGGTCTGATGCCTGGAACTTTGATTGATGGTCTTATTGCTGATGCTGCTGTGAAAGGCATTGGAGCTGATTTAATGCCTGAAATGCTTGAAGCGATGCTCGCTGCTGCAACGACTCAAAGTGAAGATTCAAATTATGGACGCCAAGGAACAAAAGACTATCTCCAATATGGCTATGTGCCACTTGATTACCATGAAAGTTGTAATCATACGCAAGATTATGCCTATAGCGACTTCTGTATCTCACAGGTTGCAAAAACAATTGGAAATAAAGAAGTAGCCGATTTTTATGAGAAACAATCTCTAAACTACAGAAATATTTTTGATAAAGAGACTGGTTTTATGCGGGCAAAAGACAAAGCGGGGAATTTTCGACCAGATTTTTCAGAATTCAGTTGGGGACTTGACTATGCGGAAGGTTCTGCTTGGCAAAATAGCTTTGCGGTCTATCATGATTTCCAAGGTCTGATTAATGAATATGGTAGTAAAGATATCTTTTTTCAGAAGATGACTGACCTTTATAATACCCCGCCACATTTTGATGTAAAAGGCTACGGCTTCGAAATCCATGAAATGAGTGAGGTTGCAGCCATTGATTTTGGACAAGCTGGCATTTCTAATCAACCAAGTTTCCATATCCCTTATTTATTCAATTATGTTGGACAGCCTGCTAGCTCACAAGTCGTTTTGAAACAACTAATGACCCATCTTTTTGATGCTAGTTTTACTGGTTTCCCAGGAGATGAAGATAATGGTAGTATGTCTGGTTGGTATATTTTTAGTTCCATGGGATTCTATCCAGTAACACCTGGTACTGGTGAATATGTGCTTGGGATTCCTTTGTTTGATGAAGTAAAGATCCATTTACCAAATAAAGAGCAATTCGTTATCAGCACCTACGAAAATGCACCACATGCTAACTTCGTTAAACAAGTTGAAATAGATGGGCAATTACATACAAAGTTATTTGTAACTCACAGCGAAATAATTAAAGGTGGACAATTAGCATTCACATTAGGATTGGCACCTACTTATCGCACATACACAAGTGAAGAATTACCATTTTCTGTGTCGAAATCATAAATTTTGGAGGTATTAACATGTCATATTATGGTTCAATAGAAGCTGGTGGAACAAAGTTCGTCTGTGCCATTGGCACTTTCGATGGCACTGCCATTGGCACTGAAGCATTTGAAATTATTAATCGCGTCAGCTTTCCAACTACCACACCTGAAGAAACATTGGCTAAGGTCTTTGATTTCTTTGATCAATATGAATTATTAGCCATCGGAATCGGCTCTTTCGGTCCGATCGATGTTAATAAAACGTCATCTACATACGGCTATATTACCACGACACCAAAGCCCCACTGGGGTAATTTTGATTTCTTAGGTGCAATTAGAAATAAATACCAAATTCCTTTAAATTTCACAACTGATGTTAATGCAGCTGCTCTTGGTGAACAAGTTCAGGGGGCTGCCAAAGGTTTGAATAACTGTGTCTATTTGACCGTCGGAACTGGCATTGGTGGTGGTGCCATTGTAAATGGAGCGTTACTTTCTGGGTTCTCCCATCCAGAAATGGGTCATATCATCGTACGTCCCCACCCTATGGATACATATGAAGGTTTTTGCCCTTTCCATCATAATTGTTTAGAAGGTTTGGCGGCAGGACCTGCCATTGAAAAACGTTTTGGTATAAAAGCAGAGCTTCTTGAACCAAATCATCTTGCTTGGAAACTTGAAGCCTATTATTTAGCGCAAGCTTTACTAAATTATATCCTCATTCTTAGTCCTGAAAAAATCATTCTTGGTGGCGGAGTCATGGAGCAAGAACAGTTATTCTCAATGATTCGGAAAGAATTGGCGGAACTATCAAATGGTTACATCTCCACACCTGACTTAGAAAATTTTATCGTTCCACCTAAGCTAGGAAATAATGCGGCAACAATTGGTTGCTTTATTTTAGCAAAGCAAGCGAAAAATAATTAGCCTCAGCTAAAGTATCAATTTCAAATACAAAAAAGCTACACTCGTTTTTAAAATGAACGATGTAGCTTTTTATGTGATAATAGCAATAGCTAGTTATGGCGTTGCAACAATCATTTCAAAATGACCATCAAACATAACTTCTCTTGTCCCAACAGGAACAATAAGATGATCTCCCTTTTTAACAGAATATTCTGCCAGTGTCCCTTCCCCTTCAATAATACTAATTAATGAATAAGTCTGCGCCTTAAATTGGTGCGCCACCTTACCTTGAACATCATATTTTAAAACAGTAAAAAATTCGTTTGAAACTAATTCAATTACAGTTAATACTTCACTGCTTATCAACGTCTTAGTGATAGGATTAATATTAATATGAGGAATCGTGCATACATCTAGAGACTTTTCAATATGTAGTTCGCGCGGATTGCCAACGTCATCTAAACGGTGATAATCATATAGCCTGTAAGTCGTATCTGATGATTGTTGAACTTCAAGAATAAGCGTCCCTTTACAGAGTGCATGAATCGTTCCTGATGGCACATAAAAGAAGTCTCCTCGTTTAACAGGAATACGTTGCAAAAATTGATCCCATTGATCATTTTCAATCATCCAGACAGCCTCTTCTTTTGTCGTTGCATGGTGTCCAAAAATAATCTCGGCATCCTCATCGCAGTCCACCACATACCAGCATTCTGTTTTTCCCAATTCACCATTCTCATGAATAAATGCATATGCATCATCAGGGTGTACTTGAACTGATAAATCATCATTGGCATCAAGCACTTTTACCAATAAGGGAAACACGTCTGTTTCTTGCGCACCAAAAATGCCTGTTTTTTCTTGCCATAACTCACTCAATTTTTTCCCAACGTAAGTACCATTCTTAATCGTGCTCTCTCCATTGGGATGAGCAGAAATTCCCCAGCATTCGCCTATGTTTCCAGCGGGAATTTGATAGCCAAATTTTTCTTCTAACGCGCGTCCTCCCCAAATTCTTTCTTGAAAGATAGGCTCCAAAAATAATAATTGTTCTTCCATTGATATAAACTCCTCACGATTTTAAACTTTTTGGTATATACCAATTATAGCTGTTTCTGCAAACAGATGCAAGCTTTTTATAAAAACCAGCTCTAACTTTGAGCGCGTGTTTCCTTGGCAACCATTTCAAAATGATCAGTCAGTTACAGCCAGGTGTTCATTGTTTCAACATAAGATGATTTATACTAATTCGTCAACTTCATCCAATTTTCTTTTTGCCAATATAAAGCACCCAATCGTAGCAGCATTATCACCAAGCAGAGGTGAGACAATATAGTCTTCTAAATTAGGTAGTACAACATAATCAGCCAGGAGCTTTTTAAATTCCTCTCGAATCATAGGAAATAAATGTTCCTGACTCATTACGCCGCCACCGAGAATAATTTTTTCTGGACTAATGATTAACACATAATTCATTAATGCTTGGGCAATATAATAAGCCTCAAATTTCCATGCAAGATGATCTTTGCCCAGTTGTTCTGCTTTAATACCAAATCTTTTTTCAATGGCCGGTCCAGAAGCTAATCCTTCGAGACAGCTCTTATGAAAAGAACAATTCCCTATAAAGTTATCTTCGGGGTGGAGGCGTAGGTTAAGATGTCCCATTTCTGGATGTGAATAGCCTGATAATAATTCCCCATTCACTATGGCACCACCGCCAATTCCAGTCCCGATGGTTAAATAAAGACAACTGTTTAAACCACGAGCATTGCCTAATGTCTGTTCTCCTAATGCAGCAGCATTAACATCCGTTATCCAACCAATGGGAATATTGTATCGCGAACTTACTGCTCCTAAAAAATCATAGTGACCCCAATAGGGTTTTGGTGTTGTCGTAATATAGCCATACGTGATTGATTCTGGATTGATATCAATCGGCCCAAAAGAGCCAATTCCGATCGCCAACATGTCGTATTGATCAAAAAATTCAAATACTTGGGCCAATGTTTCATCTGGTGTAGTGGTAGGAAAGCTTACGCGCTGTATTATACTAAAGTTTGTATCACCGATTGCACAGACGAATTTAGTTCCTCCCGCTTCAATAGAGCCGTAATACATATTTAGACCTCCGTTGTCATTAAAATCGTTTGTTAATGTAGTCATTTGTAGCTGTAACTACTTCATTAAAGAAATACAATTGTTGCTTGCACACCGCATTTCACAAAATGCCAACCTGCTACATGGGTGTGCTCTGGCGCATCATCAAAGTCCGCAAAATTCTTTTCTCCACTGTATTGAGCAGGACTTGTTAAATGGCGATCTCCGTCTTTATGGTGGTGAGGACCATACTGATTGAATGTACTTGGAATAAGCTCGATTCGGATGGTGTATTCTTTTTTTGTAAAAGGAAAGTTGATTTCATGACGAGAGCCGAATGACCATCCCAAATTCACATTATTCACCCAAATGCGGATAGCATCAGCATGCACACCGATTAGCATCATTTTTTTAGCGTCTTTTAGTAAGTGGAAATTTTTTTCTAAGACAAAAGGTGCTGTTCGAAATGGATAACCCGATTCTATCAGATCGCTAGTTGCTATGTCAAGCTTTGGTTGGGTTAAAACAAATGGACCATTGGTAAAAACTTGTCGGTCATCTTTTTCAATATAGCCTTCTTGACTCGTCAGGTGAAAATGACCTGTTAGCCATACAAAAGGTTGTAATTCTTTGCCTATTGATGGTTGTATACTAACTTTTATCTGATTTGATAAAACTTCTATTTTTGCATCATCCACTGGATCACTTATTTCTAATTTAAGCGTAGAAATATCCGATTTGCTCAAACCGTCCATTGGAATTATGGTAGTTAGTTCAATCCCCTTTTCGTTAGGAATTAAATCTAACAAATATTGATTGGGTACCCAATTTTTTAATTGCCATGGTTTATTATTCGCTATAGAAAAAGAATCCAACTCCCTTTCGTAGCGTTCAAATACACACCCTTCTGCAATAATTATTTGATCATAACGCATTTTTCCTAATTGAATGTAATTATCAAAAAAGATAGCATGTTGTTCGATCATCCGTTCCTCCGTAACATCAAACAAAAATCCCGCCTGGTGACAATCTTCTATCAGAGTACTAAATTGTTTGCTAATAATACCAGCTTTTGTATTTGGCACACAATCACCATTATGGATATTTAATACCGTTGCTTGCTTTGGCGTGTATTGTCTCATCACTCCCCGAGTTGGCGCGATAATAAGTGTATGCGTCTTTTCTTTGGTCTGAGCGATGCTTTGTCCATATGTTCTTAATTCCTCTAAAATTTGAGGAAATACTTCTTTCCAACTTAAATGCAAAGGCATTGATGGTGGCCAGTCTCGTATTGCACTTGCTTTCAAGTTATATTGAGATAAATGAAAAACAAACTGATTGATGCCACAATCCATTAACCATTTCATATAGTTGATAAAGGATTCTGGATTTACGCCCCATCCACTACCGCCCATGGCTTCACATAAGCACCGACCATCGCCAAATTGTTTCGCTAAGGAACTAACAATCCGCGGATAATAGTGGTTACTAGGAAATCTTTCCAAAGCATCAATCCCAGGTACATTGACTTGCTTTAAATTTTGAAAACTAGAGCCACCATAAGCCATTTGGAATAAGAGGTTTTCCTCACCTTTTAAGTGCATGGTGTAAAGTTTCCCATTGTCTTCGCACCACTGATTAATCGGTTGATAAAAAGTCTCCGCTAACAAATCAGTGAGAATCTGCCAATAGCGTTGCTTCGTTATTTCAAACCTTTCATCAAGGATAAAAAGCTGATGCAAATGAGGCATAATAGATTCCCCATATTTTTTGACATAACGCTTTTCTATTTCTTCTGACCAAGGCAATGTGTTGTCGTTTAGTAAATCATCACTGTCCAAGAAGCCGACCTCATCACTGAAAAAGCCAGTTACATACTCAAAAGCTTCGGTGGATAACCCCTGCTTATAACCTTCATAAGTAATTTCAATAAAAGTTGTCACATTTTCCATATCTAATGAATTTACACCCGTGCGGGATTGGATGTAAACATTCCCTTGGTCAAACTGCTCCTCGCAACCATCCTTAGATTCAAAAATCAGCCATTCACAACTTGACTCTGGCAATGCCTCCAGCACTTTCCCCCCAGCCGTTCCTGATGGCCAACCATTCTCATCATAGAGCCAAAAAGAAAGTCCAATTTTCTTTGCATATAGGATCACTTGCGAGACAAGAGCCAAAAACGCCTCACTCAAATAAGCTGGTGTATTTGGATAATACCGGGGATGAAAAATAACACCATTCAAACCCGCATCCTGAAATGCTTGAAGTTGCTCTTTTAAAAGAGCCAAATCCAATCGGTCATTAATCGACCAAAATGATAAAAAATTCATATTCGTCTTAGTATTCATAGCCATTCCCTTTTCCTTTATGAAAGATAACGATCCACCACTTGCTGTCGATACTCTTTTGACAAAGAATGGAAAAATGCAGAGTAGCCTGTCACTCGCACCACCAAATCAGGATTTGCTTCCGGATTCTCATGTGCTTTTAAGATTTGCTCTGGGGTAATGCAATTTAAATTAATCAAAGTGCCTCCCATTTGGTTATGCGTATGGATCAATGCCACAAGGGCATCAATGCCTCCAGCACCTTCAACCATCTTCGTATCAACATCTAAGTGCAATGGCGACGAATTCCCCCAACCCGGTTGCGTTAAAGCGACTGCATTGGCTTTGAGTGTGGGTGAAAAACTCATTATGCCATTAGCAAAACCAGGATCCGGATCATTGGAGTGAGCGATCGGCTCTCCAGCAAAACGACCGTTAGGTGTCGCTGGTAACACATCACCATACATGTAAACATCACCATGGGAGAACATTCCAGGAATCACTTTCAGCTGATGTTTTGGCGTTGATGTGTCAATACAAAGGCTAACAAATTTATCCCTTATTTTTGTCGCCCATTTTAAAGCTAAAGAATCTGGATTTCCATATCGAGGAATACTTTTTAGCATCAAGCGAATGTTTTCAGCATCGGCATAATTATTTTTCACAGCCTGATGCATGTCATCCCAAGTCAACTTTCCTTCATTTACGACACGTTGTTCAATAGCTGCAAAAGAATCTGCCACTGTCGCCAAAGCAATGCCATCAATGTTTAAATTAAGGATATCCACACCACCTTGAGCACTATTCAAACCACGCTCAATCGGGCCATGACAGAAAAGATTCAGCACCAGTTCCGGCGTGTTACGTGACACCACTTCATAATGCCAATCATAACCATCCTTTAAACATTTTACAGCAACAGCTAGATGGTGAGAGAATCGCTCCCAAAGTCGATCCAAATCAGGATTCCCATCCGCCATCACTTCCTCTAAAGCATAGTGCAACGGCCACGCCATATTAAGCCGGGTCACATCCTGCAACGGGTATTCGATACCAGGCAAAGCGACCCAATTACAGCCAACTTTCGCTCGCATCCGAGCCAATTCAATCGGATGACCTTGCTTCACATAACCTTCTTCGATCCCTTTTGACAAGGAGAAAGCAGCACCTGTTCCGCATTCCATAATGTGCTCCAAGGCACGGCGTAATAATTTATCATCGCTCCCCTCAAAGACACGAACATTTAAATTTGATGGAATCGCCAGAACATGACTAGCTTCCAAAATCAAGTAAGATAATGGACTCGTTAATTCTCTCGTTCCATCAGGAGATTGACCACCAATTTGCGAATAATGCGTATCATTGTAGAATAAACTTGCCAGCACCCATACCACTTCATCATCAGTAATAACACCTGCCGCGATATCCTGTTCATAATACAAACGGAGTAATTCATCTAATTGCCCCAATGCACCACCACCAAAGTAAGTACGATCAGCACTTTGGAAAATTGCGAGAAATTGACAAGCCTCACGGAACGTTTCAGGTGGCCCTTGGAGCAGCATCTCCAACGTTAAAGCAATCTCAGTATAATTCTGCTTCTCCCATTCATCTTCCGCCTCATCCGCACACCGTTGTGCTTCTGCTAAGTGGTTTTTAGTATACTCAATGATACCTACCATCACCGCTTCATGACCATCATAGAAATCCGCACTGGCTGGTTGGTTTTTGTACTTGTAATAACGGATTTTATTCAATAATCCCTGGAATCCAAGGTTAAGTCCAATTTCCATATCTGGGCCTAAATGATTCATCCCACCAATTCCCGTTTGCTGCAGTCCATATTTTTCATGCAAGTCAAACAAATGCATCGGCTGATCTTCCGGACAAATGCCAGTTGGATACATTTCTTGAAAAAATCCTGCCCAGGCCCCAGCTAAAGCACTTTTGGGATGGATGTAAACCGGCAGCTCTTTGAAAAATCGACCTAAGTTTTCCCCAAGACATTTCGCGCCATAAAGAATATCCGATCCTTCAGGAAAGTCGGGCTCAAAATGGAAATCGGCAAAGTAAATGTAGCCATGATCGTCATTGTTATAACTTCCACCTTTTTGTTCTAACTTTCGTTTGTTTTCGATAAATTTAGTGTCTCTTAACGCTTTAATACGTGACAACACCTCATTCGATACCGTTATTCTATCCATAGTAAAACTCCTTTACGTTAATAATAACTTCTTTAATTCGGCCATCTCTTCCTTAGTAGGAGGCGTAAATAAAACAATTTCCTTCCCATACCACTTGCTTTTGTCTGCTCCCAAAGAATGATATTCTAGTAAATCTGGATTAGTAATTCCTAGTAAGCGTAAACGCATGATGATTTTGGGAATCTCCTCCCAGTTAGCACCCGGTACACATGGAATACGAACATCTACCTGATAGCCATCTTGTATCAACCGTTCTAAGTTCGCCCAAATCAAGTCACCAGTTACACCAGTTAGATGCTTGTGAACCACTGGGTCTACAGCCTTCGCATCAAACAAGAACAAATCAGGATTTGCCCGCTTCAACCATTCATAAGGAACGTGCCCCGTAGTATCAACGGCTGTATGAACTCCATTTTCACGGCAAATAGCAATCATCTCTTCCAAAAAATCAACTTGCAACATACACTCACCGCCAGAAAATGTGATACCCCCTTCACTGTTTAGATAGTAAGGCAAGTCGACTTTAAGTAGTCTCCATAATTCTTGTGGCGTAAACGTGCGGGCAACTTCTACTAACGCACCAGCATAACAAACTTTCGGATCTCGCACCTCAGCACAATTCCCACATTGAATACACTTTTCTTCAATAAAACCAACATCAGGCTCCAGCTCAATGGACTCTGGGTTATGACACCA
>Ga0131853_10001481_pt1 | contig 41987 bp, 37 predicted proteins | sample TergutLab28metaG_FD_92764 | JGI IMG/M metagenome (GOLD analysis project Ga0131853, IMG submission 92764) | Labiotermes labralis P1 segment gut microbial communities from Petit-Saut dam, French Guiana - Lab288 P1 (version 2) (version 2) | ecosystem: Host-associated > Arthropoda: Insects >...
CAACATTCCCAGTGGAAGTCGTTAACTTAATCGTGCCACTTTTAGAAGGACAAGGTTTTGATTCCCGCATAGGTATTTTTATGGTCATTGGATTCTTTATAGCAAGTAATGGAGCTCATTCTATTACCATAGCGTCTAATCTATTATATGGATTTGAAAGAGCAGATATAGTTAGGAGACGTGTTAAAGCTTTATTCCTAATTATTGTCATGGTATTCTTATTTGTCTTTACATTAGTCATATTAGCTTTTGGTAACGTAATACTTGAGCAATTACTAAATGTTGTTGCACCCGATAGTATATGGAATGTTCTCTATAACACACTTGTTATCGCGAGATGGCCAATCGCGTTATTTATAATATTCTTTAATGTAAAACTGATTTATGTGGTTGCTCCCGATAAAAGAATAAAAAGTAGTAGTACAACAAAAGGAGCATTGTTTACTACAATTGGATGGATATTAGCAACAGCAGCATATTCGTTTTGGTTTTTAAATTTTGCTAATTATGATTTCTTTTATGGAAGTTTATCAAGTATAGTAATGTTAATGGTTTGGATATACGCTTTAGCATATATTCTAGTTATAGGAATAACGATAAATGCTAATGAGTATAAAACATATATGGAAAAAGAAGCATTGGAAGAAGAATAATAGTTATTCTTTTTTGTAATAAGGAGGAAAATATGTCAGTACATATATCAGCAAAAAAAGAGGATATCGCCCCAACTGTAATTATGCCGGGAGATCCTTTAAGGGCAAAATTCATTGCCGATAATTTTTTAAATGATGCTAGATTAGTTAATGAGGTAAGAGGGATGCTAGCTTATACTGGTTTTTATAAAGATAAAAAAATAACTGTAATGGCATCTGGTATGGGTATTCCAAGTATGGGAATATATTCATATGAATTATATAATATGTATGATGTAAAAAATATTATAAGAGTAGGTACATGTGGGGCTTATACTAGTGACTTAAAATTACGTGATGTTCTGCTTGTAGAATCAACATATTCAGAAACAAGTTTTGATGATTTAGTTGCCCAAAAAAACAGCCCTGTTTTATATGCTTCTAAATATATAAATGAAAAAATTATGGAAATGGCAGAAAAAAAGAATATTGAACTTCATGTTGGAAGAACACATTGTTCGGAAGCTTTTTATGCTCCAAAAAGTGTTGATAAATATTATTATGATCATGATTGTATAGCAGTAGAGATGGAAGCGTTTGCTCTTTTTCAAAATGCTAATATAGCGAATAAGCAAGCGGCTTGTATTTTAACAGTATCCGATTCTTTAGTTACTGGCGAAGAAACAAGTTCTGAAGAAAGACAAGAGTCGTTTGTATCAATGATGACACTAGCTTTAGATGTCGCAGTTGAATTATAAAATAGGGAGGTATAATGAAGTACACAAAATATAAAGAAAAGAACTTTAACCTACATGTTGTTGAGACAAAAAAATTTAAAACAGTAGCAGTAAAAGTAAAGTTCAAAAGAAAAATAACTAAAGAAGAAATGACAATTCGTAATCTTCTAGGAGATGTTTTAATTGAATCAACACGTAATTATTCAACAAGTAGACAAATGGAGATTGAAACAGAAGAATTATATGAATTAGTATATAGAAGTAATACTACATCATCTGGGAATTATAATATTCTTAGTTTTGAATTTGGATTTTTGCATCCTAAATATACGGAAGATAACATGCTTGATAGATCTCTTTCGTTTTTAAAAGAAATAATATTGAATCCTAATGTTAAGAATAAAGAGTTTGATGAATCATCATTTAATATAGTATATAAAAACATGGAAAATCAAATATTATCATTAAAAGAAAACGCAGACTCTTACAGTGCGACTAGATTGTTTGATGAACTAGAACCTGATGGATTAATATCATACCGCTCCTGTGGTTACATGGAAGATTTGAAAAAAATTAATAGAAAGAACTTATATGAATACTACTTAGATGTAATTAAAAATGATGGTATAGATATATTCATAATAGGTGATATTAAACCAAAAGAAATAAGAAAATATTTTTCGGAAAATTTTAAGTTTTCTAATCGAACAATGAGTAATGATTCGCATTATTATGAAACGCAATTTAAAAGAAAGCAAGTACACTTATGTACAGAAAAATCTGAGTTTGAACAGAGTAAATTATATATGGGATTTAAGGCAGAAGATTTAACTGATTTTGAGTTAAAATATGTATCATATGTATTAAATCATATTCTTGGAGGAACTCCAGATTCTAAGTTGTTTAAAAATGTTAGAGAAGCTAATTCTTTGTGTTATTCGGTATCCTCATATCTGCGACAGTTATTAAGCCTTTTAGTTGTTAGAGCAGGAATAGATGCTGATAAATATGATTTAGCATGTGCACTTATTCTTTCGCAAGTAGAAGATATTAGGAATGGCAAATTTGCTGATGAAGAAATAGACTCAGCCAAGCTTAACTATAAAAATGCACTGATTGAAATGGAAGATAGTATTGAAGGTGCATTGGCAGTTTATTATGGTATTGAATATTACAATCATGAATCAAAAGACCAAAAAATGGAAAAAATCGATACAGTAACAAGAAATGATATTATGAGGGTTGCTAATAAAATAAAATTAGATACTATTTTCTTCTTAGAAGGTGGTGGGATTGATGCGTAAACAAAGACTTAAAAAAATGGATTTAGATTTATACTCTGAAACATTAGATAATGGTTTATTAGTTAATCTAGTAGCAAAAAAGGATGTAAAAAATGTATATGCTACATTTTCAACTAGTTATGGATCATTTGATAATGACTTTGTACCATTAGGTGAAAAAAACATATTTAATGCTCCATTAGGAATCGCGCATTTTCTTGAACATAAATTATTTGAGACTGAGAATGGTGAAGAACCATTTGCTTTCTTCACTAAAAATGGTGCCGACTCAAATGCATTTACTTCACATCAGAATACGAGTTATCTATTTTCAGGAATAGGACATCTAGAAGAAAATGTAGAATACTTATTAAATTTTGTCCAGCAGCCATATTTTACAGATGCTAATGTAGAAAAAGAAAAAGGAATAATCGATCAAGAAATAAAAATGTATGATGATATTCCATATTTTAAATTGTTTGATAAAGCACAGTATAATACGTTTATTAATCATCCTTTAAAACATCCAATTATTGGAACATCAGAATCAATAAACAGTATAAGTAAAGAAGATTTGTATAAGTGCTACAAAACATTTTATCATCCATCAAACATGTACTTAACAATTGTAGGGAATATTGAACCAGAGAAATTGATGGGTCTTATAAAAGAAAATCAATCAAAAAAAGAATTTGCAAAACCAAAAAAGATTAAACAAGAAAAGTATAAAGAACCAGATAATATCGAACGTGATTATGAAGAAATTATTTTTGATGTTGAACTGCCAAAAGTCGCGCTTTTATATAAAATAAATACTTCAGGTTTTGAGATTAATAGATTACAAAAATATTTGGATATTTATTTTCGTGTTAAGGCCGATGAAACATCTCCTTTACTTGAGAGATTAAAAAGCAAGTTATATATTCATGACAATATAACCATATATACAGTACCTGCTGAAACTCATATTCTGTTTGTATTGTTGTTTGAGTCAATGGACTATAAAAAAGTTTTAACTGAACTAGAAAAAGAAATTAGTGATAAACAAATAGATGAAAAATCTCTAAATAGAAAAAAGAAAGTATCAATGAGCAGATATATTTATAGGAGTGATAATATAACTGGCATAGCATATAAAATTAACAATGATATAATTCATCATGGCAAAGTAATTATAGATGAAGCCAAAGAAATAGAATCATTAAATATTGATGAGATGAATGATATATTGTCTAAGATAAGCTTAGATAATAAAACAACAACAGTATTGAAAAGAAAAGAAGAATCTTGATTTATTTGAGTATATATGTTAAATTATTAATGCCTAGGAGGTAACTATGGAAGTTTTATTAATTGTAATATCAATATTATTAATTACACTTGTTCTACTTCAAAGTGGTAAAGCAGAAAGTGCTGCTAACGCTATGAGTGGAGCTAGTAGTGATTTATTTGCTAATAGAAAAGAACGCGGGGGAGAATTATTTATATCTCGACTAACGTTATGTCTTGGAATTGCATTCTTTGTAATTTGTGCGATTATGTAAAAGTGGTTTACCACTTTTTTTGTTGAAGTGATTGATTATCATGATATAATATTAATGAATAAGAGGTGAATCTATGAACAATGTTTTGCCAGCAGATGAGTTTATTGTTATTAATAAAACAACTATTCAGGATGATAGAAGAATTCTGATTTGTTTATATGAGCCTTTAATCGGTGCTGTATCTGTTAGTCTATATAATGCACTATGTGTATATTTAGATAGATTAGAAATGATGTCAGTTGAGCATACTCATAATACACTTCTAAATAATATGATGATTAGTGTTAATGAGCTAGTGGATGCAAGAACAAAATTAGAAGCTATTGGATTATTAAAGACATATGTAAAAGAGGGTAGTGTAAATAGTTTTGTATATGAACTATATTCACCTATGAGTGCAAAAGAGTTTTTAGAAAATCCAATATTAAGTACCGCACTATATAATGCAATAGGTGATACGGAGTACCGGAGAATAAAAGAGTTTTTTAAAACACCTACTATTAATATTAGAAATTATGAAGACATAACTGCTAAATTTACGGATGTCTTTGCTTGGAGCAATTCTGTTCCAATTGCCTCAAATATAGGCAATATTAGAAGTAAAAATATTCGTAACTTAGAGATAATTTCTAAGATAGATATAAATACAATACTTAGCATGATACCAACCGAGATATTAAATCATAAAAGTATTACAAAAGATATGAAGGAGTTTTTAACAAAGGTATCCTTTATATATGATTATGATAATGAGCATATGGTTGAACTAATTAGAAACTCAATTACTGATAGTCATACAATAGATAAAACTAAATTAAGAAGCAATGCTAATAATTATTATAAATTTGATAATATGGGTAAACTCCCTGGTCTTGTTTATAAAAATCAACCAGAATATTTAAGAAGCAATAAACCAGATACATCAAATAGAACTAAAATTATTCATTTATTTGAAACTACAAGTCCATATGATTTTATTAATAGTAAGTATAAAACTGGCAATCCAACAAACAGTGATTTAAATATAATCGCGTACTTATTACTTGATTTAGATTTAAAACCAGGTGTTGTCAATGTATTAATTGATTATGTACTAAAAATAAATAAGAATAAACTTAATAAGGCATTTGTCGATGCAATCGCTGCTCAGTGGAAAAAAAGCAATATTGAGACAGTTGAAGATGCGATGAATATAGCTGAGGAAGAGTATAAAAAAAGAGTTGGTAAAACACAACAATATAATAGAAGAAAAACAGATATTCAACCAAAGTGGTTTAATCAAGACATAGAAGAGACTAGTGCAACGGAAGAAGAAATAAAACAATTAGAAGAACTAATTGGAAGTTAGGTGATTTATGCAAGCAATGGATAAAAAATTTAATTTAAGTGGTTTTGAAGAAGTGGATTTATCTAAAGAATTTAACAAGGCGTTAAAAGATCCTATTTTTAAAATGCTTGTTGAAAAATCAAAATTAAAAGAGGAAAACTTAAAAAACTATACATCGATATTAGAGGAATGTGCGTCTGAATATACTAACTGTACTAAATGTAGTTCGCTTTTAGATTGTCAAAATAAAATACCAGGACATGTTTATTTGCCTATTGTTAAACAAAAACAATTATATTTTGAATATAAAAGATGCAAACATTATGAAAAAAGTGTTAGAGAAACAAAACATCTTGAAAATGTAAAATACTTTAACACACCATCAATGTTACGTGATGCGACTATTTCTAAAATACATAAGAATGATAAAAACAGATTTGAAGCCATTAAATGGATAGGAGAGTTTTATAAAAACTATAATCCAGATAATAAAATGAAAGGAATATACTTTCATGGAAACTTTGGTTGTGGCAAAACATATCTAATCGCAGCCTTGTTAAATGATTTAGCAAAACAAGGACATCGAAGCGGAATAGTCTTTTGGCCGGACTTTTTACGTAGTGCATTTGATAATGATTTCAGAGAAAAATACGAGTATGTAAGAAGTGTTCCACTATTATTAATTGATGATATAGGTGCAGAAAACTTAACAGCTTGGAATCGTGACGAAATATTATGTCCTTTGTTACAGTATAGAATGGAAGAAGGATTAACTACTTTTTTTACTTCAAATCTTAATTTGAAAGAATTAGAAGAACACTTATCAAATTCTAAAGCTGGTGTTGAAACAGTAAAAGCAGGTAGAATCATATCAAGAATAAAGCAACTAGCAAAAGAAGCAGAAATGATTAGTAAAAACTTACGAAATTAATGACAAAAAAAACATAGTATGATATAATTAGAATATAAAATAGAAATGCTATGATTTGGGATACGGTTGTATAAATACTTGAAAGCGAATTAGGAATGGTGTGAGCCTAAGCAAGATAAATATATGATTACTACCTACGAGCAGATTTAGTAATATATTCCGGAGACATCCGTTATAATGTTAAAGTAACAAGGTAGGATGGTACCGCGTATAGACGCTCCTTATATATAATATAAGTGCGTTTTTTTTAGGAGTTTTAGGAGTGAAACTATGAAAAACGATAAGGCCAGATTAAAAAAAATAGAGGATATAAATATTTCTTTCTTTTTAGAGAGATTGTGCGGAATATCACACAGTAACAACAAGAACATGACTCATAAAGATATGGATGAACTTTTTCCTAAAATTAAAAGAACAAGTTATGCCCACATATTAGAAAATCCAGCACTTGTACATACAGGTTCAGTCGTCTTAGTTAGAGATGCTAAATATTCACTCGCGCCTTATGTTGTACCTTCTAATCCACTCACAGTATCAAAAACCAAAGAAGAACTTGCTGAATCCTTTGTTTCAGTATTTGAAACAATAACAGAATTGAGCACGGACGCATTGTTAATTATTGAGAACAATAGACTGCTTGATAAACACATGACGGAACATCGATTCGTTTGCGAAGGAGAAAATCAAAAACAATTACTATCGAGTTTAATTGATGCAGCAAATGAAAAAAGAGGTTTGATATGTTCCGATGTAGGAAATGTATATAGTTATAGAGATTTAATAATAAATAATCAGAAAACCACCTGTTTGAATTTAGAGGCACAAGCATTAATAATTACGAGTCTAACAGATGCAACCGCACTCTTAATAGAAGAGACCAAAGAAATCACGTTTATTGCTGATGGATATAAACATTCTGGATTGGATATTAAAGAAATCACGAGAATGATAAAAACAAAATCCTTAAAAGAAGAAGTTAAAGAAGAAACAACTGAAAAAGCATATTCTCTAAGCGCTATGCCAATTTATGAATTAGAAAAATTAATGTCGCATTATAAAAAATCAGGAGAGATGTCATATTATCGTGCTATTAGAAAAGCAATTTCAAATAAAACGGAATCAACAAAGAATTATAAAAAAGCAAAACAAAAAATAATAGATAGAGGTTCAGAATATGAAGAATATTAAAGAAAATGAAAACTTAAGTATACTTAATCACAGTTGTGCACATTTACTCGCACATGCAATTAAGAATATATATCCTCACGCTAAATTTTGGGTTGGCCCTGTAATAGAAGAGGGTTTTTACTATGACATCGATTTAGGTGATGATGTTATTAAAGAAGAAGATATCGATAAACTCGAAAAAGAAATGAAAAAAATAAGTAAAGATGGTAAAAGAATAATTAGAAGAGACCTAACAAAAGAAGAAGCCTTAAAAGAGTTTAAGGGTGATGAATATAAAGAAGATCTAATTAACAATATGACAGATGAAAACATTACTTGTTATAACCAAGGGGACTTCACAGACTTATGTAGAGGACCTCATGTTGAAACAGTAAAAGAATTAAAACACTTCAAACTGTTAAAAGTATCAGGCGCATATTGGAAAGCTGACGCTAATAATAAAATGTTACAAAGAGTATATGGTATATGTTTTGAGAATGAAGAAGAATTACAAGAACATGTATATTTATTAGAAGAAGCTAAAAAAAGAGATCATCGAAAATTAGGTAAAGAACTGGATATATTTATGATTAGTGAATATGGTCCAGGATTTCCATTTTGGCTACCAAATGGTATGACAATAAAAAATAAACTAGAGGAATTTTGGTATCAAGAGCACACTAAAGAAGGATATACATTTATTAATACTCCAATTATGTTAAGCAAGGAACTATGGGAAATTTCAGGTCACTGGTTTAACTATAAAGAAAATATGTATACATTGGAAATAGATGATAAAGAGTTTGCTATTAAACCGATGAGTTGTCCAGGAGCGATGTTAGTCTATAAAAATGCTTTGCATTCTTATAAAGATTTCCCACTAAGGATAGGTGAGCTGGGATTAGTTCATCGTCACGAAGCATCAGGAGCTTTATCTGGATTATTTAGAGTTAGAAGGTTTGTTCAAGATGATGCCCATATTTTTTGTACAGAAAACCAGATTGGTTCAGAAATAATTAAGTTTATTAATTTCATAGACAGAATGTATAATGTGTTTGGTTTGGAATACAGAGTTGAATTATCAACAAGACCAGAAAAAAAATATATTGGTGAAGTAAAAACTTGGGATAAAGCAGAAAAATTATTAGAAGAAGCACTAATTGATTTGAAAAAGGATTACAGTATTAATCCTGGTGATGGAGCTTTTTATGGTCCAAAATTAGATTTCATGGTAAGAGATGCCTTAGGTAGAGAATGGCAATGTGGAACCCTACAATTGGATATGAATATGCCAGAACGTTTCGATTTAACTTATGTGGACTCAGATGGTTCCAAAAAAAGACCGATTATGTTCCACCATGTTATCTATGGATCAATCGAGAGATTTATTGGTGTTGCTATTGAACACTTTGCTGGAGCATTCCCATTATGGCTTTCACCAACGCAAATTAATATTGTTCCAGTCAATAATGAATATCATTTAGAATATTCACATGATATTTTAGAACGACTACTTAAAGAAGGCTTTAGAGTTACTATGGATGATAGTGATGAAAAACTATCATATCGAATGAGAACTAGTCAAACTATGAAAATACCATATACATTAATACTTGGAGATAGAGAAAGAGATAATAAAGAAATCAGTTATAGATTGTTTGGCTCTACAGAAACCTCAACAATTGGTATTGATGAATTTATAGATTTGATCAAAGAAGTAATAGATAATAAAAAGCAACTATAATTTATAGTTGTTTTCTTTTGTGGTATAATTGAGATTAGGACGTGATATTGTGATTGAGACTAAAGAACCAATAAATAGAAAATCACTATTTGCATCAATTTTAGCATTAGTTATTGGTATTGTATTTTTACTTAATGGTAGTGATATTGTATTTAGTTTAATAGGATATATAATAGCAGGAATTCTCATATTAACAGGATTCACTAAACTTATTATAGATAGTGTATTTAGAAAAAAAGAAAATAGAAGACCAAACAGTTTTGTATCGGGAATATTTTTTATATTTCTTGGGCTGGTAATTGCCATGTTTCCGACATTTATTCCTGTAACAATTAGTATTGTAATTGGAGTCTTAGTACTTATAACAGGAATAAATAAATTAATACTAGGAATAGCTGTTAGAAGAATAGATGGTAAAGGATCAAAACTATTTATTCTTATATCTTTATTTATGATAATACTAGGAGTTGTAATATTAACTCAAAGATTCTTTAATCTACTTGGGGCATTTATGATTCTATATTCAATATCGGAAATAGTGGGATATGTATATTATAATAGCCAAAGCACAGATTATTCAGAAGTTTTAAATAAAACAATCTCTAAAGAAGTTAAAGAAAAAGAAGCTAAAGAAGCAATTATTGAAGAAGAGTAATCTTCTTTTTTTTACAAATAATAGAAAAAGACTTGGCTTTATCAAATATTTTTGCTAAAATACCAAATTGTGCAGGAGGGGTATCAATGAGAATTAATGCATATTTAAGTGAAAAAGGTTTTGAAGTTAGGGAAGATATTATTTATTATGAAGATATCTGTTTTATTGAAGAGATGTTTAAAAAACTTCCTTGGGAGATTAACAATGTTGAAAGAAAAATTTATTATAGAGGTGAAGACATAGACCAACAATCATTGTCTAAAGTTACTGCTTTAAGATATAAGTATGAAAATTCAGCTTTAAAAGAAAAAAATATGGATATCTTTGAACAAAAATATAATTTCTTAAAAGCAATTGAATTGTTACATGACACTTTATATAAAAGTGGTTACTATCATAAGCATTCGAAAATTAAATTAGATGAAGTAATAAAAGAATCGAGTATTTTAATTACTAGTATTGCTTTACATTCTTTGTCTCCAAAACAAATTAAATTACAATCTAATAATCGTTATGAAGTAGTTTGTCCTTTTAATAAAGAATGTAATGAACCATTGGTGTTATATGAAGCAACTCAAATGTTTCATTGTCCAGTTTGTAAAGAAAATGGCAATATATTTGAATATGTTTCTAAAATATTAAATATTTCGTTTATTACAGCAGTTGAAACAATAGCTACAGCGTTTGATGTTAATTTAACTAATGGCGGTGTTGATACTGAACATTACTTGGTTAAAAGAATAATGGAAGTTATGACTTCTGAAGAATATAGTAGATTACTAACTATTTCAGAAAATCAAAGAAGAACTACTCAAACAGTTAGAGAAAAAATGGAATTAAAACCGAAAAGAAAAATAAAAATGTAATAAAAATGTTACATTTTTTTTATTATAAAAAAAGATATATACAATTAATAATTAGTGTGCTATAATGTTTTCGAGTTGGTGCCTTAATGAGTAAAATTAATATCAAAACAACATTAATTAATCCTGAGGAAACACAAGAAAACAAAACAAAAGGGATTATGATAGATAATAAATTATTATATGATGAAAACAATTCTAAGATATCAATCGAACTGGAAGATGACTCTGTTAAGATGATCACTAGGAGTATCGAGCACATTTTAGAATTAGTATTCAAAGAAGGAAACACAACTGGAAAATACACATTAATTTCTGAAAACGCAGGAATAGATGTAGAGATATTTACAAAGTTGTTGCAAATATCTAAAAATTATATTAAAATTAATTATATTTTTAATGATGAAGAGAGAACCTATGAAATCGAATATGAGGAGATACTATGATTAATGAATTACTAGGTAGTATTGTTTCTACTGCTGCATTAAAATGTGGTTATGAAAATACTATGACGGTTATTAAATCTAATCGCCCTGACTTATGTGATTATCAATGTGACAGTGTTTTCTCCTTGGCAAAAGCAAGCAATAAAAATCCGATTGAACTAGGTGAGGAAATAACTAAAGAGATAAATTCAATGGACAACTTCGATGACTATTTCAAACTTGTTGAGTTTGCAAAACCAGGATTTATCAATATGACTTTAAGTGATAAGTTCATAAATGAGTTTATTGTAAAAATGAATAGTGATAAGTTTAATTTGAGTATTGTCAAAAAACCAAACACTTATGTAATTGATTATGGTGGATACAATATTGCAAAGCCACTTCATATCGGACATTTACGTCCAACAATAATTGGTGAGGCAATTAAAAGAATAATTAATTATAAAGGACATAAAACCATATCAGATGTTCATTTAGGTGATTTTGGTCTCCAAATAGGACAAGTAATATATGGCCTAAAAAGAGATGATATAGCGGCAAATGAAATTACTCTTGAGGATTTAAATAGACTATATCCTGAAATAAGCAGTCTTTGTAAAGAGAATGCTGAGACGCAAAAAGAATGTGAACAAATAACTAAAGAACTTCAAGAAGGTAACGAAGAATATACGCTTATTTGGAAAAAAATAATGGAAGTATCACTTCTTGAGATAAAAGAAATATGTAATTATTTAAATGTATCATTTGACTTTTGGTTAGGTGAGAGTGATGCCTATAAATATCTAGATGATGTTGAAAAAATATTGCAGATGAAAAAGTTATTAGTTGAATCTGAAGGAGCATTAGTCGTACATGTTAAACGTGATACTGACAAAAAAGAAATGCCACCAATGTTGTTTAAGAAAAGTAATGGAGCCTACCTTTATGCATCAACAGATTTAGCAACAATCTATGAAAGAAAGAATAAGTTTAATCCTGATCATATTATATATGTAACAGATATCAGACAAAACATTCATTTTGAGCAAGTATTTAGAGCGTCAGATTTAGCAGGACTAATATCATATGATAAATTAGAACATGCTCCAAATGGAACAACCAATGGGACTGATGGAAAACCTTTTAAAACAAGAAAAGGTGATGCTCCTAAATTAAGAGAACTATTTGACATGGTTAAAGAAGCTTTTATAGATTTAAAAGAAGAAAATAAAGATATGGCAACTGATGATATCAACATCATTGTAAATGCCATCGTTAAATTTGCAGATTTACAAAACGCTCGTGAAAAAGATTACATATTTGATATAGATAAATTTGCCCAAGTAGTTGGAAAAACAGGACCATACATTTTATACACATATTTGCGTACAAATAAAGTTATTAAAGATTTAGGAATCAAAACATCTAAATTAGGAAACAAAATATATAATGATGTAGACAGAGAATTAAGATTAAAGCTACTTGAATTAGAGAATAGTTTTGAATTATCATTTACAAGTAGAAAACCACATTATGTTGCTGAGTATATATATGAGTTATGTGTAGCAGCAAATAATTTTTATCAAATAAATCACTTAAGTTCTTTAAATGATAAAGAAAACTTAAATGATTGGATATATTTACTAACCCTAACTAATAAGGTAATTAAAGAAATGTTATCGTTGTTGGCAATTGATATACCTACAGCAATGTAAAAAATGGAGGAAATAAAATGAGTTTAAAAAAGATGAAAAAAGAAGAATTAGAATTAATGACACATACAGACTTAACGGAACTTATTCTGTTGGATAACAAAAAACCAATGAATACTGCTGCAATTTTTCGTTATATTTGTAATTTGTTTAAATTATCCGATGATGAATATACTTCTAAGATAGGAGCATTTTATACATCATTAACATTAGATAAAAGATTTATGTTGCTAGAAAGTGCTGAATGGGATTTAAGAGATCGTCATGTAGTAGACATAGTTATAGCAGATGATGAAGATGAATTTGATGACACAATCGACGTAGCAAGTATAGTAGATAAAGAAATAATCGATGAAGATGAAGAAGAAACGATAGAGGTTATCGATGAAGATGATCTTGATGATGACGATGATGGATTAGAAGATTTAGTAGTCATTGATGAAGATGAATTAGAGGCGGAATAAACATTGGGCAGCTAATGTTTTTTCTTGTCTTTAATAGTAGTTTATAGTATAATTATCTAGTCAGAGAGGTATTTATGATAGAGAGATTAGAAGCTATTAGTAATAGATACAACGAGATAAATGAAGAACTAAATAAAAGCGAAACATTAACAGATATAAAAAAAACATTAGAGCTAAATAAAGAACAAGCATCGCTAAAAGATGCTTTTGATGCTTATCAGAAATACCAAACAATTATTAATGATATTGAAGCTGCAAATGAAATGTTAAAAGATCCTGAAATGGGAGAATTTGCTAAAGAAGAATTATCAATATTGACTAATGAAAAAGAACAAATAGAAAAAACATTTGAAATATTATTATTACCAAAAGACCCTTATGATGGGAAAAATGTTATTATTGAAATTAGAGGCGCTGCCGGAGGAGACGAAGCAAATATATTTGCAGGAGACCTATTTAGAATGTATACAAGATATGCTGAGTCTGAAGGATGGAAAGTAGAAGTCTACACAGAAGAACACGGTACATCTGGAGGATATACACAAGTAGAATTCCTTATTAAAGGAGATAATGTATATTCTAAATTTAAATATGAAAGTGGTGCACACAGGGTACAACGAGTACCAGAAACAGAAACTCAAGGAAGAGTACATACATCAACTTCAACTGTTCTTGTTATGCCAGAAGCTGATGAAATAGACAGTGAACTTGACATGAATGATGTAAAAGTGGATGTTACGAGAAGTTCTGGAGCAGGTGGACAAAGTGTAAATACAACCGACAGTGCAGTCCGTCTTACCCATGTTCCAACAGGAATAGTGGTTTATTCACAAACAGAAAGAAGCCAACTTCGTAATAAAGAAAAAGCCATTAAGTTATTACAAACACGTCTCTATAATCAAAAAATAGAAGAAAGAGATGCTGAGGTGGGTGTTGAGAGAAGAAGCAAAATAGGTACAGGAGATAGAAGCGAAAAAATACGTACTTATAATTATCCTCAACAAAGAGTAACAGATCACAGAATAGGTTTTACAACCAAACAATTATATAGAGTCATGGAAGGAGACATGTCAGAAATAATTGATGCTCTTATCCATGAAGATCAAACTAGAAAACTACAAGGAGAATAGTGATTATTCTCTTTTTTTGTGATATACTGTGAATATAAAGATAGGAGGAAAATAAATGAATAATGAAGGACAAAACGATTTTAACATGCAGCAACCAGTGAATGCAGAGTCAAATAAAAAGAAAACAGGAATTATAATAATGATTGTAATATTTCTTGTTATTGCTATTGCAGGAGCATATTTATTATTAAGAAATTATGAAGAAACGCCAGAAGTTGAAGAAAAGCCAAAAGAAAAAGAGACCATAGAAATATCTGAGGCAGAAGTACTGGTGTTATTGAATGAAGGTATTCCATTTTGGGCTTGGGATGGAATTAAACCTAATGTATATATCGATAGAAAAGTAACATTTAATGATGTTCATAAAACATCAGTGATCAATTTTGCATTAGCTAAATTAGATGAATCACATTTGATTAGATGTAGCATGGATGTAAACGAAGCGGAAGTTAAACAAGCGTTGGGTGAAAATTATTATATTGTATTAGATAATTTGGCACAAGCTGAGTATGGTGAGTATTGTATACTACTTAGTGATCTACAACAAGTGATTAAAGAAAAGTTTAATCAAGACAATTTTGATGTATCATCGTATTTTTATATTGCTGGTGGAAGTGCAGTTGTTTATGGAGGCAAAATATTTTTATATCACAGCAGAGGTGGATTTGGTTTAAACAAGGAAATTGTTGATTTCTCTTTTGAAGTAATTGATGATGAAGTTCATATAAAAGAAACAATGTTTATTTTTGGAGGAGATTTTGTAACAATATCATTTTATTATAATGAAATGATGAGACTTATCTATACTAGAACTTTAGATGATGAAAGACACGAAGTGTACTGGATTAATGAACTAAAGGAAATGTATGGTGGCGAGTTCAAAACATATAATCATGTATTTAGACAAAACAGTTTAGGAAACTGGTATTGGTATAGTACCGAACCAACAAATTAATTATATTAGAGCCAAACTAGTGTTGGCTTTTTTATTTGTCTTCATTGTGTTAAAATTAAAAGTGGTGATACTATGGAATATGAAAAAGACTTTTTAATGAAACATTTACCAGAAAGTGAATGGGAAAATGCATTTGAAAGATTAGATTTAGGTGAACCCGTTCAATATATTATTGGTAATGTAGATTTTTATGGATATATATTAGAAGTTAATAGACATGTATTAATACCAAGATTTGAAACAGAAGAATTAATTTCCAAGGCGATTATACATTTAAGTGATTTCACTATTCCTAGAATAGCTGATATTGGTACGGGTAGTGGATGTATAGGAATAACATTAAAAAAAGAAATATTATGTGAAGTAGAAGTGGTTGATATAAGTCCTAAGGCTTTAGAATTAGCAAAAAGAAATGCTGAAAGTAATAAAGCGGACATTAAATTTTTAATAGGTAGTTTTTTAGAACCATTAGCAGGAAAATATGACTGTATAATATCTAATCCACCATATCTTTCATATGGGGATGATATTATGGAAATAGTAGCAAGAAACGAACCAGCAATCGCACTATATGCTCCAGAAGATGGATTGGCAGCATATGATGCAATTTTAAAAAATTGTAAAAACCATTTAAAAGATAAATTTTTAATCGCGTTTGAAATAGGTGCGGACCAAGGTAGTGATTTGTTAGAAAAAGTAAAAAGATATTTACCTACTAGTCGTGCATGGATAGAACAAGATATGCAAGGAAGAGACAGATTTCTATTCATAAGAGAGAATTAATATGGATTTATGGAAATATGAGCGAGAGTTATATAAACAAGGTATAAAATATATCGCGGGTGTTGATGAAGTAGGAAGAGGTCCATTAATCGGACCAGTAGTCGCTGCTTGTTGTATTCTACCTAATAATTTTGTACTAGAAGGTTTAACTGATTCAAAAAAAATATCAGAGAAAAAAAGAGAAGAATTTTATGAATATATAATAAACAATTGTCTTGCTTATGGAATAGGAAAAATATCGCCTAAAGAGATAGACAAAATTAACATATATGAAGCCAGTAAAAAAGCAATGCATAAGGCTATAAAGGAAGTAAGTAAAAAAATAAAACCTAATCATGTATTAATAGATGCAATAAAACTTGAACTTAATATTCCATCTACAGCTATTGTAAAAGGTGATTCAAAAAGCATTAGTATTGCAGCAGCTAGTGTAGTCGCGAAAGTTACGAGAGATAGAATGATGTTAAAATTGGATAAAAAATATCCTGAATATGGATTTGGTAAACATAAAGGATATCCAACAAAACAACATATTGCCGCTATAAACAAGTATGGTCTTATTGAAGGTTACAGAACCACATATGGACCAGTAAAGATTATAAAGATAGAAAGAGCTGATTAAATGAACTTTGACATTGTTAAAGTAGGTATGTTACAGACAAACTGTTACATAATAGAAACAGATAATAAAGTATTAATAATTGATCCAGGGGACAATTATGAAAAAATTATGAAATCTGTTAATAATAAAGAAATAGTAGGAGTTATAATAACTCATTATCATCATGACCATATTGGAGCACTTAATAATTTTAACGAAGATTTAATTTATGATTGTTCTAATTTAAAAGAAGGAAACAACGTAATCGGACCTTTTAGTTTTAATACTATTTATACTCCTGGACATAAAGCAGACTCTATTACTATTTATTTTGAGGAAGATAAAAAAATGTTTACCGGCGACTTTCTTTTTAGAGACACAATCGGAAGAACAGATTTACCAACTAGTAGTGTTTCTGAAATGATGAATAGCCTTAAAAAAATATTTGAATATCCAGAAAATATTGAAGTATATCCAGGACATGGTAGTAGTACAACCATTGCTAGGGAAAAAAGAAATAATCTTCTTGAAGATTAAGTAGGGGGAAATATGAAGTTAAAAAACTTAGTAATTAGTTTTATTATTTTATTAATCATTCCGATTAATATTTTTGCAACGAATAAGGCTGTTGTAGATATAACAAAAATGGATATTACAGAATTAAGTCAAGCATTAGATGCAGGACTTTTAACTAGTGAAGAGTTAGTTAACTTATATTTAGATAGGATTAATACTTATGATTCAAAACTTAATTCCATAATAACAATTAATGAATCTGCTATAAATGACGCTAGAAGGTTAGACCAAGAAAGAAAAGATGGAAATGTTAGATCAATAATGCATGGAATTCCAATTGTTGTTAAAGATAATATTGATGTATATGGAATGCCAACTACAGCTGGCGCTAGAGCGCTAATAAATAATATGCCTACACAAAATGCGCATGTTGTTCAAAAATTAATTGACGCCGGTGCGATAGTAATTGCAAAAACTAATATGAGTGAATTTGGTTTTCAAGCTAATTCATCAATTAGTACTTTTGGAAGAGTTAATAATGCTTTTAATATTTTATATACACCATATGGATCTAGTGGAGGAACAGCCGTAGCTGTCGCCTCTTCTTTTGCAGCAGCAGGTTTAGGAACAGATACCAATTCATCATTAAGAAGTCCAGCTGCGGCAAACAACATTGTTGGACTTAGACCTACTATTGGTTTAATAAGTAGAACTGGTGTATTACCATATGATATTAGAAGAGACGTTGTTGGACCAATGACTCGAAATGTTCAAGATTCCATTATTATAATGAATATAATTAATGGATATGATTCACGTGATGAGTTATCCACAAATCAAACAAAACAAACTTTTGAAATAAAGAGGGAAAATCTTGATGGAATAACTATTGGTGTACCAGAAGATTTTATTCGTGGTTCGAATGGAAATCAATTAAGACAAAATCAAAGAACAGATGGCAGGATTACTTCTGCAATGGAAGAGAGTTTAAGAAATTTAGAAGCAGCAGGCGCTAAAATAGTATTCATAAAAAACTACTGGACTAACGATACAAGTTATTGGTATAATTCATCACTTAGTGGATTTACAATGTGTGATGGAGTAAATAGATATTTATCTAATACAACGGGACCTATACGAACATTCCAACAATTAGCAAACACTCCTGGAAGAACAATGTATCTCACAACGGCAAGATGTAATGCTGGAAATAATTTTACTACTCAAAATAATTTAAAAGCTAGTTATAGAAAATTTATGGAAGAACTAATGACAAGATATAATGTTGATGTCATCGCTTATCCTTCAAATAAAAATATATTACTTAGACATGATAACCTTGAAGATTTTAGAACATTAACTTTTCACGCATCATCAACAATTAATTATCCATCAATCGCCCTTCCTTTAGGGTTTGATCCAGATGGTTTGCCATTTGGAATTGAATTTATGACTCCAACAGGTAAAGAGCAATTACTCTTTGAGGTTGCTATGATTCATGAACAAGTAAATGGAAATGACATAATGCCACAAATAAGTCCAGCACTTTACGATATAGATGATGAAGTAGAAACTCTAGTAGAAAATTATTTATATCAAATAGACAGAGATGTGGATATTTATTTTTGGAATGAATGGCAAGATGATGTTTTAGAATTCTTTAGAGAATATTCAGAGTATGAAGATGTAGTGTCTCGAAGTAAAGAATTAAATGAGAGATATGAAGAAAATGTTTTAAGAGAAGAAAAAATGAACAAAACCACTTTTGTGGATGTAGGTAAATTTTTATTAAGATGGATATTAATAATAGTAGGTATAATAATTGGATTATTCATTTTGCTAATCATACTTGCTAAAATTGTTCGTTATAGAAGAAGACAGAAAAAAAGAAAAAGAAAGAACTTGAAATAAAGAATGCTGTATGCTATAATTAGTGCGTTCAGGCAGTAATGAAAGAGTAGTAATAAATTAACGAAACTATAGAGAGTTAGCGGTTGGTGTAAGCTAATGTTAAGTATTTATGAATTCACTTTTTAGCTTTGTATACAAAATATATGACGGTGATGCGTTATAATCAAGAGTGCATAATAATATTATGAAATAGGGTGGTACCGCGTGTTTACGTCCCTATATTCGTGATATTTTTTTTGTTAGGAGGATTTATGAAGGAAAAATTAGAATCAATATTAAATGATGGTGAAACCAACATTAATGCTGTAAAAACAATCGCAGAATTACATAATGTTAAATCGGCTTTGTTAGGTAAACAAGGTTCATTGTCAGAGATATTAAAAGAGATACCTAAATTAGAAGGTAGTGAACGATCAGAAATAGGTCGTATGGCTAATGAACTAAAAAACCGTTTAACAGTAATGATTGAAACTCGTGAAGAGGAAATAAACTTAAAGCAATCTGAAGTGTCTGCAGATTTTGATGTGTCTATGCCTGGTATTAATCCTAAAGAAGGAGCCTTACATCCAATAACCCAGATGTGCTATGACCTTAATGATGCCTTCCGTTCAATGGGATTTGAACTATTTGAAGAATCAGATATATCAAGTGAGCTGTATGCATTTGACTATTTAAATTTTCCACCAGACCATCCGGCTCGTGAGAGTATGGATACTTTCTGGTTAGAGGGACATTCAGAAGGTAGAGGTGGGGAGAGACTGTGTCTTCGTCCACATCTTACGGGTGCAAGTGTCCGCTATATGCAAAATAATAAACCTCCATATAGGTTTATTTATCCAGGTAGAGCATATAGAAATGAATCAGTTGATGCTGGTCATGAAAGAGCATTCTTTCAATATGAAGCATTAATAGTTGATCGTGACATTACTTTTGCATCAGGAAAAGTAATGATTAGTAGTATTCTATCAAAAGTATTTGGTCGTGAAGTTACTGTTAGAATGAGAGTTGGATTTTTCCCTTTCGTTGAACCAGGTTTTGAGATAGACATGATGTGTTTAGTATGTGAAGGTAAAGGGTGTAGTGTATGTAAACATGTTGGTTGGATAGAGATTATGCCTGGAGGGACGCCTCATCCGAATGTGCTTAGAGCAGCAGGATTAGATCCAGAAGAGTTTACAGGTTTTTATATAAATATTGGATTAGATCGTCTAGTGATGATGCGTTATGGAATTAATGATGTAAGATTATTCCGTAGTGGTGATCTTAGATTTCTAAGTCAATTTAAGTAGGAGGTAAGTATATGAAATTATCGTTAAACTGGATAAAAGACTATGTAGATATACCTGCTGATTTAAAACTTTCGAAACTTGTATACGATTTAACAATGTCGACAGTAGAAGTAGAAGGAACTGAGAATTTAGCAGATAGATTTAATAAAATGGTAGTTGGTGTGATAAAAGAAATTCTTCCACATCCCAATGCTGATAAATTACGTATTTGTAAAACAGATATTGGTAATGGAGATATTCGCCAAATTGTTTGTGGAGGAAGTAATCTAACTGAGGGCGCTAAAGTTGCAGTTACTTTGCCAGGATCGTTAGTTCGCTGGCATGGTGAAGGAGAATTAGTTGAACTTAGTGTTGCTAAAGTACGTGGTGTAGAGAGTTATGGAATGATATCAGCATCTACAGAAATAGGTTTAGGAGACTTATTTCCATTAAAAAATGAAGATGAAATATTAGATTTGAGTTTTCTAGATGTTAAAGCAGGAACACCTATTGCTGAAGCACTAGAAATTGATGATATTATTTTAGAAATTGATAATAAGTCATTAACTAATAGACCAGATCTTTGGGGCCATTATGGAATCGCTCGTGAAATATCAGCAATATATGATTTAAATTTTAAAGAAATTGAACAACCAAAAATATCAGCAAAGAGTGATTTTAAAGTTGAAGTTGAAGATTTTAATGCTTGTCCTAGATACATTGGTGTCAAATTAGAAAACTTGAACGTTAAAGAATCGCCAATTGAAATTCAAAAACGTTTATGGAGTGTAGGCGCTCGTCCAATTAATGCAATTGTGGATATTACTAATTATGTAATGTTGGCAACTGGACAACCAACTCATGCTTTTGATTCAGATCATATAAAAGGAAATATAGTAGTAAGAAAAGCAAAAAAGAATGAAAAACTATTATTATTGAATAGTGATGAGTTAACATTAAATGAAGATGATTTAGTTATAGCAGATAAAGAAGTAACAGTTGGGCTTGCAGGAGTTATGGGAGGAGAAAAAGATTCTGTTTTACCAGAAACAAAAGAAGTAATTCTAGAAATAGCTAATTTTGAGGCTACAGGGATAAGAAAGACTGCTACAAGACATGAAAACAGAACTGAATCGGCAATTAGATATGAAAAGGGAATAGATCCTGAAAGATGTGATGTAACACTTACACTGGCTATGGAACTATTTAAAAAACTATATCCTGACATTAAGATAACTGGATATCAAGATTTATATCCAAAAAAACTAAAAAAGCAAGTAATTGAAGTATCACGTAAGTGGTTAGACAGTAGATTAGGTAAAAAAATAGATGACAAAAAAATATCAGTAATTCTTGAAAAATTAGGTTTTGAAGTTAAAATCAATGGCGAAAAAATAGTAGTTACGGCACCAACTTGGCGTTCAACCGGTGATATATCAATGCCAGATGATATTTTAGAAGAAATTGCTAGAATGTATGGTTTTGATAACTTTGAAACGATGCCAATAACAACAACATTTACTGGTGCTATTAATCAAATTGATGTAGACTTAACTAGAAAAATAAACGAATATTTAGCTTTTAGATGTGGAATGCAAGAAATATTTACATATCCTTGGATACATGTTGATTACTTAAATGCTTTATCATTAAAAGATGGAATGTTATCATTAACAACGCCACCTTCACCTGAGGAAAAACATCTTCGTTCATCATTACTTCCTAATCTGTGTAAAGCAATAGCAGATAATTTAAGATATTTTGATTCTTTCTCAATCTTTGAATCTGCTCAAGTTTTCTTCAATCGTGATTTTACTGCACCATATGATAAAAAAGAGAAATTACCTCTTCAAAGAAAAAATGTAGCAGGAGCATTAGTAGGGCAGGTAAAAAATGTCGAACCACTATTTAGAAAAATAAAAGGGATAATAGAACAAATGCCACGATATGTTCATATGGAAACCATAACTTTTGAACAAAGAGAAAAACCAATATGGGCTGATAGTGTTATTTGGATAAATGTTATTCATTCTGACAAAAACATAGGTAGTATCGCACTCTTGTCAAAAAAAGCATCATTAGATTGTGGAATAAAAAACAGTGCCGTAATGTTATTTGAGATGGATATAGATGAGCTTAAAGTATATCCTTCTAGAACAAATGAATTTAATGTGTTACCAGAATATCCAATGACAGAATATGATATATCAGTGATTGTGGATATGAAGACTAAGTGGGAAAAAATTAATTCTACAATTTTGTCAAAAGAAACAGAATTTTTACAAAATGTATCTTATGTAGGTAAGTATGAAGGTGAACAAGTACCTAGTGGTAAAAAATCAATAACCATTAGAATGACAATCGGTTCATTAGAAAAAACATTAACATCAGAAGAAATTGAGAAAAGCGCTAATGAAGTTATAAAAAGATTAAATAAAGAAATTGGAGCTGAACTTAGACATTAGTGTAAATAAGGAAATACAATTTCCTTTTTTATTGTTCTTTAATTTATTTGCTGATATAATAGAATTAGAAAATAGGTGAATAAAATGAATAATAAAGGTTTCACATTAATTGAAGTACTTGCAGTAATAATTGTATTGGCAATTATCGCGGTTATCGCGGTAGCTACTATAGTGGGTCTAATAGAACATAGTCGAGAGAGAACTTTTGCAACCTCTATAAATGGAATCAGAGAGGCTATAGAAACAAACGCTGCAGGCGAAGATTTCCTTAGAAACGTTGATTTTGTATATGAAGAAGGAGATTTATTTAGAATAGATGGGGCAGATAGAGTGCAAGTAAATATGACTGGTACTATAGCGGGTAGTGGTCGAGGCAATATAGATTCTCACGGGGATATATGGTTAGCTGTGTCTGATAGTCGACGATGTGGAATATATAGAGGCACAAAACAATTACATATATGTCCGGGTATCTTAGGGCAAAGATGTGTAGATCTTTTGAATCTTGATATTCCAGCAGGTGGAAGTTTCCAATGTCCAAACCCATAAAAAGGAGAAATCCTTTTTTTTATTAATTGACAGTTAATAATATGTGGTGTTACAATTTATTCAGGTGAAATTAATGGTAGCAGAAGTTTTAGTTGAACTTGCAGCTAAACAAATTGATCAAACGTTTTCATACTCTATTCCTAAACAGCTATTAGATGATGTTGAAGTAGGGAAAAGAGTATTAGTGCCATTTGGTACTCGTAAACTGGAGGGCTTTGTTTTAAATGTGCATGAAAAGACTGAAGACTTTGAACTAAAAGATATCATAGAAGTAATAGATGATTATACAATATTGGATGAAGAATTGCTATCTTTAGGTAAATATATAAGCAAAAAAACAATGACTAACTTAATTACATCTTATCAAACAATGTTACCTAGTGCCTTAAAAGCAAAACATGGTTTTGTTGTTCCTAAAAAAACAATATCATATATAAGAGTAGTTGATAAAAAATATATCCCTAAAAACAAATTGCAAAAAGAAATATTAGATATGTGTGTATCAGATAACGTAGAAAAAAAAGAACTACAAAGTATATCTTCATCATCCTTACAGACTTTAATAAAAAATAAAGTAGTCGAAGAGTACAAAGAAGAAGCATATCGAATTAACACCTTAGATTGTGAATATAATGATAAAAAGAAACTTAATGATGAACAAGAAAAAGCTTTAAAAGAAGTCTTAAAGAATAAAGATAAATTTGCCCCATATTTATTATATGGGGTAACAGGTAGTGGTAAAACAGAAGTGTATATGCAATTAATTGAACAAATATTGTTGGATAAAAAAACGGCAATAGTGTTAGTTCCAGAAATAAGTTTGACGCCACAATTAGTAGATATTTTTCACAGGAGATTTGGAAGTTCAATTGCTGTTCTTCATTCTAGATTAAGTAATGGTGAAAGATATGATGAATGGCGAAAAATAAAAGCTGGAGAAGTATCAATTGTTATAGGCGCTAGAAGTGCGATATTTGCCCCACTTAAAAATATTGGAATAATTGTTGTAGATGAGGAACACACAACTACGTATAAACAAGAAAACAATCCTAAATATAACGCAATAGACATAGCGATAAAAAGAGCAAAACATCATTTATGTCCTCTTGTGTTAGGTAGTGCAACACCATCTATCGAAGCCTTTACTAGAGTGCAGTCCAATATATATAAATTATTAAAACTAACCAAAAGAATAAATGATAATTTACCGGAAGTAGAGTTAGTTGATATGAAGGACAATTTAAAGCAAGGATATAAAATAATATCTAAAAGATTACAAAACGTTCTAACAACGTGTTTTGATGCAGGAGAACAAGCAATTATTCTTCTAAATCGTCGTGGATATTCTACAACCGTAAGTTGTCATTCTTGTGGATATAAAGTAATTTGTCCTAGTTGTGATATTCCACTTACATATCATAAAAAATCTAATTCAATGAAGTGTCATTATTGTTTTCATACAACTTATAAACCAAATGCATGTCCAGAATGCAGCAGCAAAGAAATTAATCAATTTGGTTTGGGGACCGAAAAATTGGAAGAGGAAATAAAAAACTTATTTCCACAAATAAAGACTGTTAGAATGGATATAGACACAACTACCAAAAAGGGAAGTCATGAAAAAATAATATTTGATTTTAAAGAGAAAAAATATCAAGTCCTTATTGGAACACAAATGATTTCCAAAGGTCTTGATTTTGAAGATGTAACAGTAGTTGGAGTAATAAACGGAGATGCAAGTCTAAACTTTCCTGATTTTAGAAGTTCTGAAAGAACATATTCTCTTCTAAACCAAGTGGCAGGTAGAGCAGGTAGAAGAGAGAAAAAAGGGACAGTTATTATTCAAGGATTTAATTTAACCCATTATAGTATTTTATGTGCAAGTACTCATGATTATGAAGAATACTATAAGCAAGAAATGGAAGTAAGAAAAATACTAAAATATCCCCCATACTACAATTTGGCTATTATCAAGTTAATTGGTAAATCTTTTGATGAATGCCATGAAGAAGCAGAGAAGGTTTTTGCGCATTTAAATCAAAACAAAAAAAGCAATGTCATACTTCTTGGACCTAGTAGTGATATAATGCCAAAAGTAAACAATAAGTACTATATTCAAATTACTATTAAATATAAAAATACAGAAGATATATTGCCTTGTTTGAACTTTTTAAATGATAAATATCGTCGAAATAAGGATATAATTTTTGATATTGATTTATCGATATAAATTGTTTTTTTTCAATATGATTTGTGATATAATGTTTTTAAGAAGAATAATAAAGGTAAAGGTCGTGTTTGCATGAATGAAGAATTGATTAATAAATGGAAAAGTTCTCTAACTCTTGATATTGAATCTGATACTAGTGAAGATATTGAGACTTTAGAACCAGTAGAAGAAAAAGACCTAGCGTTTGAAAAAGAATTATTACTAAGAGAACGCAGAAAGTTTGAAATAGAAAGAACCTTGACGTATGAAAAAATTCATATAGAACAAGAAACTTTGAAGCAAGAGAAAAATCAATTTGATAGAATGCGCAAACAATATGAGAAAAAAAGAAGGTTGGATGAGGAGACTTTTCAAGAAGCAAAACTTGAATTTGAAAAGTACAAAGAACTAGAAAAAATGAGAATGCAATTAGAGACAAAAGAAATAATAAATAATTGTTCTAATTTTAAGGAGTTCTTAGACGACTATAAAAGCGGTCGCGATTAGGAGGAAATTTCAATGAAATCAAGAGAAGAAGATATAATGAATGAATTAGAAGATATAGACTATGAAGATGATTCGCTAACTTTGTTAGATGATGAAGAATTACAGTCGATTTCTGAGGCAACAGTGGAAGTAGACACGGATTTAGCTTCTTTTTATGCAGAAGAACCATTAAAACCAATCGAAGCACCAAAGAAAAAAGAAAAAGAGAAAGAAGAAACTCCAAAAGCAGTAAAACCTAAAAAGATAGAAGAACCTATAGAAGAGATTATAGAAGAAGAACCGGAAGTGCCAGTAATAGAAGAAGTTCCAGAAGTGATAGAAACACCAAAGGAATTGCCAGCAATTCAAGAGGAAAAGTTTGAACCAAAAATGCCAGATATTGAACCAGCAAAGATGACCAGCATGAAGGAGTTAGATCAATTATTTAATAAAGTAACTTCAAATGTTCAAGGTGCGGCCGATAGAGTAAATAGACATGTTGATATCAAAAATAAAATTGATGAAAAAATAGTTGAATTGCAAAATTTACAAGAAGCACACGAAAAAAACAAACAAAGAGATATTGATGAAATCAATAACTATAAAGATGAAGTATATGCTAAATTAAAAGCAAAAAAAGAAGAAATAGAAGCTCAAATAGAGGATTTGAAAAATCAAAAACAAAACTTTGAGGTAGAAAAACAAGTAGCATTAGATGGATTTGTACGTAAAGAAAAAGAACTAAATGATAGTTATGATAATCGTGTAAAAGGATTAGAACAAATAGAAAACAGTCTCGTTAGAAGAAAAGAACAATTAGATATTGAACGTTTCGAAATATCAAAAGAACGAGAAAAATGCGAAGTTGATAAAAAAGAACTAGCGGAACAATTAGCACAGTTCAATCAATTAGTTGATGACTTTACAAAAGGGGTAGACAGATTTAGTGACTAAAATTAATCAAGCGTTTGCTTGATTTTTTAGATTATAGGGAGGTATTTATGGCGTATCTATGTATTTCAAAAAACAGAAGCTCTAGTGATGTAATATTATTACAAGAAGGAGAAGTTTTTGAGATTGATAAATATACAACAAAGTTTCTTGATTCCGAAGCATTAAGAAAAAGGAATAAAAAACAAACAAAAGAATACAATGAAACATATCCTGAAGGAAAAAGAGGCGGGATAAGATTATTTGTTCCAACTGGTGATGAACTTATTGAGTATCCAGTTTTATATAAAAAACATGTAATAGCGTTTAGAGAAATAATTAAGAATTATCAGTTTATGGCCCATTATTCTGAAATAAAGAGAAATCAAGAATATTATGCTTACAAAGAGCGGACCGGTAATAATCGTGGTAATCATGAAACAGATCTTTTAACCAGAATTATGAAACAAAAAAACCCAACCAGTGTTAGTGAGTATATTAGATATTTAAAATGGTTAGATGAAAATAATTGTAAAGTTAAAGGTGGGGGAAGAAGATATTACGAATTTATTAGAGGCATAATCCATAATTATAACAAGTATCTAGAAACTCATCCGACTCTTCCTGATGTTGATCATATAGCAGAAACACATTTTAAAAGATTAGGAAATGCTAAGTTAGAAAAACGAAATCATCAGATAAAAGAGAGTATGCAAAATCCAACTTTTGAATTTGTTGATAATGAAATGGTTTTAGGTGGATTCGTAGAAAATGACGAAGAAAGTACGAAAACAAGATAATATGGAAAACAATATTTTAGAATTTTTAGAGATGTTAGAGTTTGAAAAAAAATATTCTTCACACACCGTTTTAAATTATCGAAATGATTTGTATGGTTTTTATGAATATATAAAAGAACAAAACCAAAGTAGCTATAAAAAAATAGATTATTCCGTTATAAGAGGATATTTAGGTGTTTTGTATCACAAAAAGTATTCTAATAAAACAATTAGTAGACATATTAGTTCTCTAAGAAGTTTTTTTAAGTTTTTATATAAAAACAATCATATTGATAACAATCCAATGACATTAATATCCAATCCAAAAGCCGAAAAAAAATTACCCAAATATTTAACATATCGCGATTTGGAAACAATTTTAAGTGTTCCAAATCAAGATACTGATAAAGGTGCTAGAGATGCATTAATATTAGAACTACTATATTCAACTGGTATACGAGTAAGTGAACTTGTTAACATTCAAATGAAAAGTATTGATATGAGTAGAAGAGAAATTAATGTGTTAGGAAAAGGAAATAAAGAAAGAATTGTATTATTTGGTGAACGCTGTTTGAGTATTATGGAAAATTATGTAAATAAACATAGATTCAACATTAATACGAAAAAATCAGATTATTTAATACTTAGTGTTAGAGGCAATAAAATCAATGATCGCGAGATCCGTAAAATAATTGATAAAACGGTAGAAGAGGCGGGTTTAAAACTACAAATTTCACCTCACGTTTTAAGACATACATTTGCCACTCATATGTTAAATGAGGGAGCAGATTTAAAAACTGTACAACAATTACTGGGACATGAATCATTAAGTACGACGACTATATATACTCATACTTCAAACGAAAGACTCAGGAAGGTGTATTTAGATGCACATCCTAGAGCGTAGAAACTAATAAAGTTTCTTTCTTTTTGTCTTGACATGTGTATAAAATACACATATAATTAAAATAGAGGAGAGTATAGTATGGCAAGATTTTTATTTTTTTACAGCGTGATGAATTCAGGTAAAAGCACTAGTCTAATGCAAAAGGCTTACAATTACGAAGAATGTGGAAAAAAAGTTGTAATTGTAAAACCAAATCAGGACACAAAAATAGAGGACTCTATATCCTCCAGAATTGGCCTAAGTAGAAAAGTTGACATATTAATAGGTGAAGATGATTCTATTTTAGAAGAGTTAAAAAAATTTATGATTAAAACCCAGAGAATGATTGATTGTGTTTTTGTAGAAGAGGCACAATTTTTAAACCGTAAACAAGTAGATGAATTAGCAACATTAGCAAACTTTATCGACATTGAGGTAATTTGCTATGGACTTCGTATCGATTTTGCTCAAAATGGATTTGAGGGAAGTGACCGTTTACTGCAAAAAGCAACACTTATTGCGATGGAAACAAAATGTCATGGTTGTGGTGGAGAAGCTTTAAATAATGCTAGAAAGATAAATGGTGAATATGTTAAAGAAGGAGCGCAAGTTAGTATTGATGGTGTAGATAGTGAATATGATTCATTGTGTGAAATATGCTATGCAAAACGTGTTTTAGATATTGAACCAGAAGATATAAAAAAAGCTTTTCAAAAACAAATTATTAAAGGTATACAAAAGACAATCGCTAGTTAGTTTTAAAAACAATACATTTTTTGTTGTTTGGAGGTGCCAATAATGATATAATTTAAATGTATGTTTAAGGAGGAATAAGATGACAAAATTTGTATATGCCTTTAATGAGGGTAATAGAGAAATGAAAAATTTACTAGGTGGAAAGGGAGCGTTACTTGCAGAAATGACAAGTATCGGACTACCTGTACCACGTGGTTTTACAATTACAACAGAAGCATGTTTGAATTATTATGAAAGCGATGAAACTGTTTGTGATGATGTAGTAAAAGAAATATTTGAAAAAGTAGCAGAATTAGAAAAAGTATCTGGCAAAAAAATGGGTGATGTAGATAATCCATTATTAGTATCAGTACGTAGTGGTTCTCGTGCTTCTATGCCGGGGATGATGGATACTGTTCTTAATCTTGGTTTAAACGATGAAGTTGCTAAAGGATTTGCAGCCTCTTCAAATAACCCTAGATTTGTATATGATTCATATAGAAGATTTATTCAAATGTTTGCTGATGTAGTTATGGGATTTTCAAAGCACGCATTTGAAAGAATTTTAGATGGTATTAAAGAAGAAAAAGGTGTCGAGTTTGATACGGATTTAACTGGTGATGATTTAATCGAAATAGTTAATATATATAAAGAAGAATATAAAAAACATGCTGGAGTTGATTTTCCAGAAGATCCTAAAGAACAGTTAATGGAAGCTATTAAAGCAGTGTTTAGATCATGGAATAATGATAGAGCGATTACTTATAGAAGATTAAATGATATTCCAAGTAGTTGGGGTACAGCAGTTAATGTTCAAGAAATGGTTTATGGTAATCGTGGAAACGATTGTGGAACTGGTGTAGCATTTACAAGAAATCCATCAACAGGAGAAAAAGTATTATTTGGTGAATATTTAATGAATGCCCAAGGTGAAGATGTTGTTGCAGGTATTAGGACTCCTAATCCAATTGATAAACTTAAAGAAACAAAACCAGAATGTTACGAAGAGTTTCTTCGTATTAATGGAATATTAGAGAATCATTTTAAAGATATGCAAGATATGGAATTTACAATTGAATCTGGAAAACTATTTATGTTACAAACTCGCAATGGTAAAAGAACTGCATCTGCAGCTTTAAAAATAGCTGTAGATTTAGTTAATGAGGGAATGATTACAAAAGAAGAAGCTATTATGAAAGTAGAACCAAGACAATTAGATCAATTATTACATCCAAACTTTGATCAAGATAGTTTAAGTGCTGCTAAAGTAATTGCTAAAGGATTAGCTGCATCACCTGGTGCCGCAACAGGAAAAATATATTTTACAGCAGATGATGTTGTAGAAGCTAGCAAAAGAGGAGAAACTGATATTCTTCTTGTTAGGTTGGAAACCAGTCCTGAAGATATTGAAGGAATGGTAATAGCGCACGGTATTTTAACAATACGTGGCGGGATGACTAGTCATGCAGCAGTTGTTGCCCGTGGTATGGGAACATGCTGTGTATGTGGTTGTGGAGAATTAGTAATCGATGAAGAGGCTAAATCTGTTAAAACAAAAGACGGTGTGGTATATAAAGAAGGAGACTGGATGAGTCTAGATGGTTCTACTGGTAATGTATATGGAGAACAGATTAAAACTGTTGATCCAGAAATCAGTGGATATTTTGAAACATTTATGTCTTGGGCAGATGAATTTAGAACTATGGGTGTTAGAACAAATGCTGATACTCCTAAAGATGCACTTCAAGCTCGTAAGTTTGGTGCAGAAGGAATTGGCCTTTGTCGTACAGAGCATATGTTTTTTGAGGCAGATAGAATATTTAATTTTAGAAAAATGATTACGGCATCTACAGTTGAACAGAGAAAAGAAGCATTAGATTTAATACTTCCATATCAAAGAGATGATTTTGAAGGATTATTTAGAGCTATGGAGGGATATGCAGTTACAATTCGTTTCTTAGATCCACCATTACATGAATTCTTACCACATAGTGATGAAGATATTAAAGAATTAGCTAAAGGCTTAGATATCAGTTTTGATGAATTAAAAACTCGTGTTGAATCATTAAAAGAATTTAATCCAATGATGGGACATAGAGGATGCCGTTTAGCAGTTACTTATCCGGAAATTGCTGTTATGCAAACAAGAGCAGTAATAGAAGCTGCTATTAAGGTTAATAAAGATGGTTTAAATGTTGTGCCTGAAATTATGATTCCGTTAATAGGAGATATTAAAGAACTAAAATATCTAAAAGATATTATTGTTGATACAGCTGATAGTATTATTAAAGAGGCTGGAGTAAAACTAGAATATATGGTTGGAACTATGATAGAGATTCCAAGAGCATGTTTAATAGCAGATCAAATAGCAGAAGAGGCAGAATTCTTTAGTTTCGGAACTAATGATTTAACACAAATGACATATGGTTTTAGTAGAGATGATGCCGCTATTTTCTTAGAGGATTATTATAATAAGAATATATTTGAATCAGATCCATTTGCTAAGATTGACCAAGAAGGTGTTGGAGAATTAATGCAAATATCAGTTGAGCGAGGCAAAAAAGGTAGATCTGATCTTAAATTAGGAATATGTGGAGAACATGGTGGAGAACCAACTAGCGTTGAGTTTTGTCATAGACTAGGTTTAGACTATGTATCATGCTCACCATATAGAGTTCCCTTAGCGCGTTTAGCAGCAGCTCAAGCAGTACTTAGAGAAAGAATGTAATCATTCTTTTTTGTTTATATGATATAATGTATGCAAAGATAGGAGTGGAATAAATGAATGAAGAAAATAACAATGTTGAAGAACCAAAGGAAACAAATGTAATAGAAGAATTAAATCATGAGATAAATGAAGAACTTTTAACACCGGATGCTATAAAGCTAATGACTAATATTTCACAAGGGAGAAAACCTTTTTTGCAAGAATTTAGTAAAAAGCAAAAAATATTAGTATGTTTGGCTGGGTTTGTGTTTGTTTTTTGTATAGGACTTTATTTATTAAATAGCAATCTAAATAATAGTACAAACGAAGACCCAGATAATGAAGATGTTTTTTTAATAGAATCGTGTATAGAACTTGGTGATTTCGTAGAAGGATTCGCAAAGGTAAGATGCAACGGTGGATTATGGGGGATTATTGATAATACTGGTAAAGTAGTGGTGCCAATTAAATATGATAGTGTTGAGGACTTTTCTTATGGCTTAGCTATAGTCAGTTTAAATAATAAAGTTGGATTCGTCGACCAATCTGGAAAAGAAGTAATAGCTTTGAAATATGATAGTGGATTTATTTATTCGGAAGATTTAATAGTAGTTTCTTTAGAAGGCAAACGGGGAATTATTGACAAGACAGGAAAAGAAATAATCCCTCTAAAATATGATTGGATCAATTTACGGGAGAAAAGCATACTATTAGTTGCATTAGATGGAAGTTTAGGGTTTTTTGATCAGACAGGAAAAGAAATTATACCTTTTGGTAAATTTTCTTTCGATGAAGATCATCACATAAATTTTTACTACGAATTTCATGAAGATTTAATGATAATCAATTTTGACTCCAATAATAAACTTGGATTTATCAATAGTGCTGGAAAAGAAGTAATAGCACCAAAATATGATTGGGCATATAATTTTTCTGAAGGTATGTCAGCAGTTAATATTGGTAGTAGACCCGTATATGGTGGAGGCAGTGATTTTGCATATGGTGGTAAATGGGGATTTATTGATAAAACCGGAAGAGAAATAGTTCCTTTCAAATATGATAATGTACGTAGTTTTTCAGAAGACTTAGCTGCAGTTAACATTGGAGCAATTATGGGTAATTGTGATTTTAATTGCCATCTTACTGGTGGTAAATGGGGATTTATTGATAAAACAGGCAGAGAAGTTATCTCATTAAAATATGATAGTGTAACAGATTTTTCGGGAGGGATAGCCCTCGTCACCTTAAATAACAAGTGGGGAATTATTGATAAGACAGGAAGAGAAATAGTTGCACCAAAATATGATTGGGCATCTAATTTTTCAGAAGGTATAGTAAGTGTTAACACTGGAGTGAAGTGGGAAAATGAAGAAACTGGATTTAATGAAGGCAAATGGGGATTCATTGATAAAACAGGAAAAGAAATAGTGTCTCCAAAATATGATCGTGTAACTAGTTTTTCAGAGGGACTGGCAGCAGTTATTTTAGATGGCAAATGGGGGTTCATTGATAAAACAGGAAAAGAAATAGTGTCTCCAAAATATGATTGGGCATCTAATTTTTCAGAAGGACTGGCAGTAGTTACTTTAGGTGATAAATGGGGATTTATTGATAAAACAGGAAAAGAAATAGTGTCTCCAAAATATGATCGTGTAAATAGTTTTTCAGAGGGATTAGCAGCAGTACGATTGAATGGAGAATGGTTTTATATTGATAAACAAGGGAATAGAAAATTATTATAATTAAGTGTTTTTCATTCAACAAAAAATATAAAAGAGAAAGAATGTAATCATTCTTTTTTCTTGCAATTGAATAATTGTATATATATAATGATAAAAAGGCAGTGATAATATGAGTTTGAGTAATATTATTTTTATAGATAGTTTACCTTCATTAGATATACACGGTATAGATAGAGATTATGCCCGTATTAAGATTAATGAATTTATTGAAGATAACTTTATAATGGGTAATGAAGTAATAGTTATAGTGCATGGAATGGGAACAGGAATATTGGCTAAAGAAACATTAAAAACGCTAAGTAATAATAAAAAAGTTGTCGATTATCAAAAAAGCAGGGAGAATATTGGATGTACCCTTGTAAAAATAATTAAAAAAAAGTAAAACAAAAACTTGACAATATGTATTTTTAGTGATAGTATAGCCCTTGTCTCATTTGAAAGGGGGGGAAATTATGTACGAAGAGAGAAGAGAAAGCTTTTCAGTACGTGATTTAGTATTACAAATTTTATTTGTTGTTTTATTCATATTTATCTTAATTTGGTTATTCCCAACTAAGGATTATATGAGGAGACAATTAGAAGGGTTAGAACTAAACCAAACGTCTGATCATGATATAGATCGTCTAGCTGTCTTACATAATCAATTATTTGCTAGCAATGTTAAACAAATGAGGGACGCTGCTATCAAATATTATACTTTAGAAAGGTTACCATCTAAAACTGGAGAGTCAGATAAAATGACACTTCAAAGAATGTATGACTTGAGTTTGGTATTACCATTAATTGATATTGATGGAAATCCATGTGATCCAGTTAGATCATTTGTTGAGGTAACAAGACATGAAACTGAATGGATACTAAAAGTTAATCTAAGCTGCGGAGGCGAAGAAAACTATATTTTAGTTCACTTAGGTTGTAGAGATTATTGTTTAGATAGAGATGTATGTGTAAAAGCAAAACCACCAGCAAAACCACCAGTTCAAAACTGGCAATGTGAATATAGAAGAGTTAGTGGAGGGACAGTAGGAGATTGGGGTCCATGGTCAGAATGGTCAAGAACACCAGTTACAGAAGGTCCTAACAGACAAGTACAAACAAGACAAGAAAGATATGTTACAGGATATAGAAATGAACAAGTACAAGTAGGAACTAGACCTGAAAGAGTACAAATAGGAACAAGAACTGAAAGAGTACAAGTTGCAACAACAACACAAAGAGTACAAGTAGGAACAACAACACAAAGAGTACAAGTAGGAACAACAACTGAAAGAGTACAAACAGGAACAACACGTGTAGTAGTAGGACATACAACAAGAGAAGTGCCAGTAAGAGTGGCAGCAGGAACTACAAGAGTGTATGCAGGTTCGGGTTCAGGCCCAACTGTTCCAGCAAGTACAAGTACAAGAATATTTGTAAGAACAGGTTCAACAACAACACAAGCTTGTTCAACATGTGAATTTGTTACAATTCATACTTGGGATATTTTCAATATTCAAACAGTTTATAGAACTGAAATAAGAATTGAACAAGTACCAATATATGGAACACAACCAGTATTTGAAACAAGAACTGTACCAGTATTTGAAACAAGAACTGTACCGGTATATGAAACAAGAACTGTACCAGTATATGAAACAAGACAAGTACCAGTGTATGAAACAAGACAAGTACCAATATATGAAACAAGAAGAGTACCAGTATATGGATACAGAACATTATATAGATTTAGAACTAGAAGAATTACTGGTGGGGACAATGAAGAAATTAGATGGAGTACATGTAAACCAGTAGATGCTAACTTAATTAGTAGAGGATTCCATTTAACAGGAAACAGAAGACCAGCAAAATAAAAGTGTAAAGCATATATAAAGGAACGCTAAAAGCGTTCTTTTTGCTTGACCACTAATAGTATCCATGTTATCATAAATTTAGAATAATAGTAGTCTAGTATAGTAGGAAGGAGCTTGTTATGAACGTAACTTACTTGTTTGATTATATCAACGAAAATGAATTTAAAAAACTTGAACGATCTTTAAAAAAGTATAACATGCTTGCCTACAAGAAGTTATACTTTGAGTACTATCCATCATTAAAAGAAGGAAATTTTTTAGGTAAATTAATATCTACAAACAAAGAAAAAGGAACTCAGACATATGAATTAAAATTACCAACAGACGCCTTGTTTTCTAAGGTACATGGAGATGTAAAACTATATTACTTAGTATATGAAAAAGAACGAATAGTAATGCTAGATAAGTTTGAACCAATTGAAATACTAAATGAAGGACATGCTAGTGAATTAGTAACATATAAAGGCGTAATGGTATCAAAACAAAACTCAGACAAAGATATGTTCAAAATAAACTTATTAAATATGTTAGATAAATAAAAAAAGAGCAAATTGCTCTTTTTCTTTTTATAGATGTATAAATCTTGACATAAGTCCTGCAACTTATTATTTTGGAATAAATACTTATATATATGCGAGGGCAATAACATAACAAATTAAATAATAAACAATTGGAATAAAGTGAAGTATTAAAGCTGTGAGTTGTTTATCAACTTTGCGATACCTAATTGAAGAAATCCAACAACATATTGCAATTATTATAGAGAAAAGAAACATATATTGAAGAAAATTTGGGATTGAACTAGCTGCTGCTGGTCCCGCCATACTAAACATAGCATAAACGAAAAAAAAGGGAACCCACAATATTGTTAGTATAACATTAATTACTCTCAAAATAACAGTTGTTGATTTTTGCTTTAAAACAATACGATCATTATCTGTTACTAATTTTATTTTTTCTTCCATTTTTAAACCTCCATATAAATACTAATTAATTATAACATATATTGATTAGTAAAACTCATAAAAAAACTTACAGAACCGAAATCCTATAAGTACAATTTGCTTTGGTGCGAGTGAAGGGACTTGAACCCCCATGCCTTACGGCGCTAGATCCTAAGTCTAGTGCGTCTGCCAATTTCGCCACACTCGCAGTGGTGGATCTTGCAGGACTCGAACCTGCGACCGTCCGGTTATGAGCCGGATGCTCTAACCAACTGAGCTAAAGATCCATGGTTTAGTGCTGAGCACTAATCTAATATATCATAATTAAAAATTGAATGCAATAGTTTTTTAGGTATGAAAAAAGGTAAAAAAATGCTCAAAAAGGCTTATTTTTGCTTAAAAACACCGTTTTTTGCTAAATAATTTGACAAACAGCAATAATTGTGTTAACATACGCCTTGTCTTTTCAAGAAGGGGGAAAAAATATGAAAATATATGAAGGTTTAGGGAAGTATATAAATAATTCCAAATTAAACAAGAAAGGCTTAACAAAAGGTATCGCATCGATTGTTATTTTAGTAGTTGCAGTAACTGGAGCTATTGGATGTAGCAACAATGATGAACTTATGGAAATGTTGTCACAACAAACAGCATTAATCGAACAACAAAATGAACAAATGAGTGTTTTAGAATCAAGATTAGAGCAAGTATCTAATCAAATAACAGATACACCTAGTGGACCACAATGGGGACAAAACGATACATTTACAGCTGCTGACTTTGATGCACTTGTAGATACTGCTAGAGATCTCTTTGATGGTAGATTTAATACCATGATTGATAGAGATTTACGTATGAGTTTAATTGCTTTAAATATACAGTATTTAAACGCTGCTGCTGAAGATGTTATGATTACACAATTTTATCCAGGACAAGATATTCAAACATCAGTATTAAATCCAACCTATAGTTTAATGTCACATATTCGTGAATGGAATCTAGAAATTGACGATATTAATAATTTTATGTCAATGAAAGATTTATTCTTATGTGATAGAGATATCGATATTATTGAAGCATTAGAAGTATATTATAAAGAAGCTATTGTTTTAGCACAAAATCCAACTACAGAAAACAATAGAAGATATAATGAAATATTCGATATGATATCAGCATGGATTAAAGGCGAAGGAACAATTAGAGTTAATGGTAATGATGTATCATATATGGATAGAAACGTAGGACCAACTTTTGGTGGAATGCTTGCTATCGAAACAACAATTGTTAATGGTATTTCTACTAAAGGTGTAAATATTGTGCCTGAAGAAGATAGAGATGAATTAAATCAATTACTTACAGGATATTCATTCTTAGGAAGAACAAGAGAAATATTTGCAGCATGGAAAGCAGTAGGAACTTTTGTATCACCAGAAATTACACAAGAAGCAACAGATGCGATAATCGCACAATTCTATTTTCAATTAGATGCACTTAAAAATGATTTTGCTAGAGCAGGAATCAGTGAAAGTGAATTACATGATTTATTAGTAATTGCCAATGCAAGTTTCTTCATGGGTGGAGAAAACAATAATGCAGCATTTGCTCGTTTATTTGAAAATGGATTCTATTATGAAGAAATGTTAGAATCAGTTAGAGCATCAATAGAAAAAATTTACAACTTTAATGACTTAAACGCATCTAATCCAATTGATTTACCATCATTAATTATATATGATGAAAATAATCCTCAAAGAGCAATTAATGACTTAATCATAATGGATGGTGTTGTACAAGAAACAATGATAGTCGCACATGCAAATCAGGCAAGTGCAGCAGATGCAGTTTTAAATCTTAAAGGTTTTGCACAATTCTCACATAGAGTAGTTGTTTCAGTTGACGTTGAAGATGAAAATGGAAATATTACTTCACTTGATTTAACTAGAAATGATTTAAGTATTGGAGCACATAAAATAACTAATATATGGTTATATAATTCTGTAAAAAGCGAATTAGAAACTTACGGAAGCTATGCAGATGCAATTAGAGACTTAGTAAATGATTCACAAGAAGGATTAAACTACGCTATGATTCTTGGACATGCGTTTGGAGAATTATGTGTTAATACAAATACACCAGAAGGAAATAAAACTTATACAAGATAATAAAAAAGTTCTACGAAAGTAGAATTTTTTTATGTTATAATGTATTTACGGGAGTGATATTATGAGAGTATATAATACATTAAGTTCAAAAGTAGAAGATTTTATTCCACATAATCCTAATGAGGTAACTTTGTATACCTGTGGTCCAACAGTATATCATTATGCTCATTTAGGTAATCTTAGGAGTTATATCTTTGAAGATGTTTTAGAAAAGAGTTTAAAATATCTAGGATACACTGTAAAAAGATGTATGAATATCACTGATGTTGGACATTTATCAAGTGATGCAGATACTGGTGAAGATAAGATGTTAAGTGGAGCAAAAAGAGAAAAAAAATCAGTATTAGATATAGCGGCATATTATACGGAAGCTTTTAAACGTGATTGTGAAAAATTAAATATTAGATGGCCAGATATCGTTTCTCCAGCTACTGATAATATAGATGAATATATAAAAATTATAGAAGTTTTGTTGGAAAAAGATCTCGCTTATATTGCAGGCGGAAATATATATTTTGATACTTCAAAAGTAGATTATTACACATTAACTAATCACAAAGAGGAAGAGTTAGCTGTAGGAGTACGTGATGGAGTAGAAGAAGATTCCAATAAAAGAAATCAAATTGATTTTGTACTATGGTTTACTAAATCTAAATTTGATGATCAAGAATTAAAATGGGATAGTCCTTGGGGAGTAGGATATCCAGGATGGCACATAGAATGTACAGGCATAGCGATTAAATATTTAGGTGAATACTTAGATATCCATTGTGGTGGTGTTGATAATATATTTCCTCATCATACTAATGAAATCGCCCAATCTGAAGGGTATTTAGGTCATAAATGGTGTAAATATTGGATGCATGGTGAATGGTTAAATGACCAAACAGGCAAAATGAGTAAAAGTAGTGGTGATTTCTTAACTGTATCATTTTTAGAAAACAAAAAATATAATCCACTTGTATATAGATTTATGATACTTAATAGTCATTACAGAAAACAATTAATATTCTCATATGAGTCATTAGATAATTCTGTTTCGGCATATTTAAAATTAAAAAGCAAAATAACATCTTTAGGAAGTGAAGAAGATAGTAATGGTACAGATAAATTTAATAATTTATTTAAGGAAGCTATAAGAGATGACTTAAATACAGCAGGGGCGATTACTGTTATGTATGATGTTTTAAAAAGTGATTTATCAGATGCACAGAAGAAATATTTGATTAGAGAGTTTGATAAAGTATTATCATTAAATTTGCTTGAAGCAGAAGATAAAAAAATAACAGCTGAGTTAGAGGCATTTATAAATGAAAAAATAAATGAAAGAGAAACAGCTAAAGCTAATAAGGATTTTAAGTTAGCAGATTCAATTAGAGATGAATTAGCTGCAAAAGGTGTTACAATAAAAGACACTAGAGAGGGTACAAAGTTTGAGGTGAAAGAATTATGATGTTTGGTTTAGAAGATGTATTTACAATTAGTTTGTTAGTTTTAGGTATTATTATTGTTGGAGGGGCGCATATATATTTAAAAAGTACATATGGTAAGAGTAAAAAAATAAAAGCTAAAAATAGAATGTCAGGATGTGAAGTTGCAAAACGTATATTAGAAAGAAATAGCTTAGGTAATATATATGTAGTTGAGACTCCAGGAGAATTATCAGATCATTATGATCCAAAAAGAAAAGTAGTGAGACTTTCTCCAGATGTTTTTCATGGAGAATCTATCGCGGCTTTAGCTGTTGCGGCTCATGAAGTTGGACATGCAATACAAGATAAAGATGGATATAAATTTATGCGTATTAGAGCAGCTTTAGTACCAGTAGTTAATTTTGCATCATTTTTAGGATTTGTAGGTATTTTTATCGCGATATTTGCTAGTCTTACTGGTTGGTTTTATTTAAGTATAATCGCGATATCAGCGACAATATTATTTCAACTTGTAACTTTGCCAGTTGAATTTGATGCATCTAAAAAAGCTATGCGTGAATTAGAAGCAGCAGGGATCGTATATTCAGATGAATTTAAGCCAACTAAGAATATGTTAAATGCAGCTGCTATGACATATGTAGCAGGTTTAATATCAAATTTATTACAATTACTAAGAATTATAATAATGATGAGAGGGAGAAGATAATATATCTTCTTTTTTGTGATATAATTGATATGGTGATAATATGGATGGCATCTTTTTAATCGATAAAGAATCTGGATGTACAAGCAGAGATGTTGTAGATGAAATAATGAGAAAAACAGAGATGGTTAAAGTAGGTCATACAGGCACATTAGATCCACTAGCAACAGGAGTCTTAGTAGTCTGTGTTGGTAAATGTACTAAACTAGTAAGCCATTTAACTTCATCAAATAAAAAATATGAAGCTGAAATTACATTAGGTATTGATACAGATTCAAATGATATAACGGGTACGATTATTAAGGAAGAAAAAGTGGACTTAACAGATGAGCAAATAGTAGAGGCAGTTAATTCCATAAAAGGAGAATATGAACAAGAAGTTCCAATATATTCAGCTGTTAAAGTCAAAGGAAAAAAACTATACGAATATGCTCGTGCTAAAGAATATGTTGAACTACCAATAAGAACAGTAAATATAATTGATATAGAAATAATTAGTCCTTTAGTTAGAAAGGACGATAAAATAATCTTTTCAATATCCTGTACAGTAAGTAAAGGAACATATATCAGGGCATTAGCTAGAGACATAGCAAAAAGACTAAATACAATTGGTATTATGAGTAAACTAAGAAGATTAACACAAGGTTGTTTTGATATCTCTGAATGTAAAAAGATAGATGATATTAGAATAAGTGATATGAAAACGGTTAAAGAAACACTTCGTGAACATCATGTAGTTGAGGTAGATGATATATTGAA